>OKWJ01000075.1_pt1 | contig 148315 bp, 109 predicted proteins | sample 1607121 | NCBI WGS metagenome assembly OKWJ01 (sample SAMN04414080, study PRJEB24778) | human gut metagenome | material: faecal | host: Homo sapiens | reverse complement strand
CTATTTCAGATTTATCAGCCAATTCAAAGTACCCGCAATCCAATACTTTCTGAGCGTACTCGGCAGCTGTTTTCAAATCCCCCTTCATCCAATACACTCGAGCCAACATCCCCTGTATGGCATACAAGTTCATGTGTATCTGCCGATCCTTCAAAAACTCATTATTCTGTTGATCCGCATTTTCAAAATATTCCCCGTTTTCCGACATAATCTCCTCTGCGGCCTTCAAATCGCCAATAATTCTTCCATAAGCGGCTTCAGCGCTTAAAAATGGACTGATTTTCAAATCATATTTATCCACGTAAGGTATACCCTGTGCCGACTGGTTATTCACGATATTTTCACAAAAAAACCGAAGAATATCAAAATGCATGAAACCTCTCAGAGCCAGACATTCTGCTTTATACACATTGTACAGCGGTAAAGAACTTTCATCACGTCCTTCCAGATTTTCCAAAATATTATTGACATAGGAAATGTTCTTATACATACCACCCCAAATCTGATCGATCGTCGGACGAACAGTTGCATCTTTATACTCAAAGTTACAAATCTTTAAAGTAACATCTCCCGGATAATCATAGAAAAAATATTGAGACAGAATATCATTAAAATAATAAGTCATCGTACGACCGTAATAAGACGGACCGGCCAACGTGGAGTACACCCCGTAAATGGCATCTTCAAAACCTTCGGCATTCTTAAAAAGTTCGTTATTCACGACTTCCCCTTCCGGCCGTACATCCAGAAAACTATCACATGAATAGTGGAGTGTGAAACAGAAAATAATCAGTATATATTTCAATTTTTTCATGATTCTCGTGATTTAAAAAGTTGGACTAATCGTGAAAGAAAATCCCCGACTGAAAGGATAGGAAGTTCCCCGTTCATATTTTACCGTGGACAAACGAGCAACATCATTCATCCCGGCTGCTAACCGTAAACGTTTAAAACCAATTTGTTTAAGCCAGTTGGAACGGAATTCATAAGCCACTTCAATCCGGTTGATCTCTAAAATATCATCATCCTCAACAAACCGACTACTTTGATAATTAGTTCTCGACTCCGTATCCGCAATATCCAAATAAGGGAAAAGATCATTCACATTCTTCCACCTCTCGTCAAATGCCCGTTGATCCACGTTCTTTTTGGGATCGACATTTTCAACATTCGCCGCACGGGTCAAATTGTAAACCTGCCCCCCGAATTTATATGACATGCTGATATTCAACGACCAATTCCGGAAAGATAACATCGGGAAAATAGAACCTTCCAATTGGGGAGCCTCATCCCCGATCACCACCTTGTCTGCCGTATTATAGGTCAGGGTATGCTCACCATTTTTATTAATAAACACCTCTTTCCCGGTAGCCGGATTAATCCCCGCTGAACGCACCGCATAAATCGCCGTGGTTGACTGCCCTTCCTTGTACAATACTTTCGGTTTGCCCTCACTAGATGCATTGGCCTCGTCATTGGCTGCCGCCAAGGCATTACTGATCGCCAGAATCTTATTCTTATTATGCGAACCGTTCAATTTCAGACTAAACCTCCAATCCTTATTTTGCACCAACACTGCTGCAATATCAAACTCGTATCCTTTGTTTCGTTGCTTTCCCAAATTACTCTTCACGGTCGTTTCACCGATAGAAGGCGGAATCGTCTGATCGATTAACAAATCGTCCGTCGTCTTGATATAATAATCAAAGGTGATACTGAAACGACTATCCAAGAAATCCGCATTTAACCCGAAATTGTGCGTCTTTGTCGATTGCCAAGTCAAATCCTTATTTCCCATCTGTTTGGGAACGGCTCCCATTCCATGCAAATAGTAATTATCCTGATTATAAGTATAAGTCGTGATCGCTTGATAAGACGGGAAAGAAATGTTTCCCGTTACCCCGTAAGAATAACGAAGTTTCAAAGTACTAAGCCACTCTTTCTGCAAAAACGCCTCGTTGTGCAGGTTCCAACCGGCACCAACTGACCAGAAAGGAGCGTAACGATTATTGGAACCGAACTGAGAAGAACCGGAACGCCTGATCGTTCCATCAACGAAATACTTGTTATGCAAAATAAAATTGAGATAAGCGAAGAACCCGGCTCTTGTTGTCAACTGTTGGCTCCCCCCGGGATGAGAATTCTCTTGATAAGTACTGGCATATTGCGGAGAATGCAACTCCGGTTTCAAAAATCCGGTACCGGTAAAACTTTGGGACTTACTGTCATCTTTGTAGATATCCCCCCCTAAATTAACCGTTAACAAGCTATTATCACCAATCGGTTGATTATAACTAATCACGAAATTCCCACTCAGGTTCAAAGATTTACTGTGACTTTCCTGCAAGTATCCTTTTTTCGTCAAATCCTCTTCACTCAGGTAAACGGCAGACGTGGGTGAAGTAAAAATCTCGTGATTAGACGAGGTGGACACGATAGATCCATTAGCTGTCAAATACAAACCTTTCATCACATCCCAACGGATATTTACATTATTCGTGAACGTGTTACTTGATGTTTTGTCGTAATTACCAGCTTTCGCCTCATACAAAGGATTATTGACATCCCAGGTTAATTTTTTCAAAAGAGCCCCGGTTTCGTCATAAGGACCATCGTAAGGATTTAAAGTTACATAATCAGAGAAAGTACCATAAGGACTGTTTTTTGATTTTACCCCGGAATAATTACTTTGGTAAGAAACCGTCACTTTATTAGCAATATGATAAGACAAGAATACACTTATACCGTAAGTATTACGATAATCTCCCCTCATAACCCCCTTCACGTTTCTAATATTGGCATTCACCCGGTAAGTCATATCGTTCCCTTTACCACTAACTCCTATCGAATTACCGATCGTATATCCCGTACGCAAAGGCTTGGACATCCAATCCGTATCCATTCCCTTAGAAATTAATAATTTTTTCCGGTTATACTCTTCCAAATCATATTTATTCTCAAAATTATACAAATTGGCTCTTCGTTCAAATTCCAACTTATCGGCTGCATTCAAATAATCATACGTCGATAAATCCGGAAAATCCACCGTTCCATCCAGATTATAACTCAACCGTAACTTATCATTCAAGATCTTTTTCCGCTCGATAACAATAACACCGTTAGCCGCTCTCTCTCCGTACAAAGCTGAAGCCGATGCATCTTTTAACACGTCAACCCGTTCAATTTCGTTTATATCAAGATCATACAAATCTCGAAGCGTGATTTCAAGTCCATCCAAAATAATAATCGGTTGATTCGGATTAACATCCGCCTCGGTCGTCAAAGAAGAAGTTCCCCGGATGACAATCTCCGGAAGATTATTCGGGTTAGACCCGGCTTGATTATTCTCCACGAGTTTAAGACCAGGTGTCAACATCGCCAAGGCACTGATCAGGTTGGTATTAGAAACCGCCTTGATCTCCTCTACCGAAATCGTCTTCACCGATCCGGTAAAACTCTGTTTGTTCTTGGTAAAAAAACCGGTGACCACCACGTCATCCAAAGCCGTTTGCGACTCTTTCATGATCACGCTGTACACATCCCGCTCCGGAGTAACTTTTAACTCGACATTTTCCATCCCGACGAACGAAAATACCAACGTAGCCTCCTTTTGGTCCGGCAAAGTAAGCGTGTATCTACCCGCCGTGTCGGTTACCACCCCGATCGTGGTTCCCTTGATCAACACCGTCACTCCGGGAAGCGGGCTTTTACCCTCGTCGGTAATCAAACCTTTAATAACACGGGCTTTTTTTTGCTCTCCCCGAACAATCTCTTTAATAATAATCATACTATTTTCGATCTCCGCCACGAATCCCGTTCCCTTCAACGCCTCGCTTAAAACGTCTGCCAACAAGGCATTTTGCATACTCACCGTAATATTTTTCACGGCTTTTGTTTTACCATAATCATATAAGAATCCCATGTCACACTGACTCTTGATCGCCACGATCAAATCCTCAATACCCGCATTTTTCAACTTCACACTAACACGTTGATTCTGCGAATGAACTGCGGCATTCAACCCCATATTGAACACCAACAAAAAAATACAAAGGTGTTTCATTGACAAAAGAATTTTTTGACACCACCTTTTTTGAAAAGGTGTGCATAGTTTACCTCTTTTTTTCATAAATTTGTGTTGTAAAATTAAACAATCAAATAAGCTTGCCGGCTTATTAAGTGACAGGGGAATATTACCGTATTCTCCTGTTTCATTTTCATCTCACTACTTGTACTACTTTTTTATCTATTATAAATTTGACATCACTCGTTCGCTCTATCAACTGCAAGAGATAATTAAAATCGTCAAACCGCCTCAACTCCCCGGAGAACAAAACCTCTTTCATTTCCGAATTCTGATAGAACACCTCAAAATCATACCACCTGGACAACGTGGACAGAATATCTTCCAAACGTTTCTGTTTAAAAACATACTTCCCCTCTTTCCAAGCAACGAATTCTGCGACATCCACCCTTCTCTCCCGGACCATTCCACTCTCCTTGTTGTACTCCACTTGCGTTCCGGGTTTCAACACGAAAGCCTGTTTCCCTTGTTGTAATTCGACTTTCACTTTTCCCGAAACTAATGTCGTGTAATCATTCACCTCATTGGCATAACAAGTCATCCCGAAACTGGTTCCCAACACGGTTACTCTCTGATCCCCCGCATGAACGATAAAAGGCCGGGAAGAATCCCGCCGCACTTCAAAATACGCCTCTCCTTCCAAATATACTTCACGAGTATCTCCCGAAAACACAACCGGATATCGTAAACGAGAGGCAGAATTAATCCATACCTTGGTTCCATCTTCCAATTCGATCCGGTATTCTCCCCCCTTGGGAACGCTCAATTTATTATATACAATATCTTGAGACAGGCCAGATTTATTATTCACTGGTAAATAGCTTAAAACCGTACTATCAACCTTAATTTGATTTCCTGTTCTCTCTTGTAAAAAATACTGTTGTTCCCCTAACTGATACGTGGCCCCATCCGCCATCTCCAACACGGCATTATATTGTCCCGGAACGATCTTTTGTACCGCCACGTTCAATTTTTGTTCCGTGTTTGCCCGATAGTACACGAACCAACAACAACAAATCACAAGCGCCACGGAAGCTACCGCACTCATCACCCACACCCAACGCTGTCTCCTTTCAATCCTCCGCTGTCCTTGCACACGCTTTTCAAACACCCCCCAAGCCTCCTGAATTTCCCCAGTCACAACTTCCTGCACATTTTCCTGTTGATACATTCTCCGCATTCGCTCGTAGTATTCCCGATGTTCCCATCCTTCTTTCAGCCATGCCTCAAAACGTTCCTCCTCCACAGCGGAAAGCTTCCCTTCGATCTTCCGATAAATCAAGCTAGCTGATATTGTTTTGTCTTTCATGGTTTTTATCTTAATAACACCTCTATAACGAGAAGCCATTTATTTTGTGTGACAAAAATTTTAACTTTTTTCAGATAAAATGAAAAATATTCTTTGAAGCACTTCATCCATCCCTTGTAATACTTGTAAACAAGTCTCACCGATGTCTCTCTGATATGTTCATTTAATTTCAAGATAAATAGAGCTATTTGTTTTTCAGAAACATATAAATCAGAATAGAGGTATCCATCTCTTCTGCAAGAATTTCTCGCAATTTTTTATACCCCCTAGACACCTGTGTACGAATCGTGTTTATCGTGATTCCTAATTCTTCTGCAATCTCCTGATACTTTTTCCCTTCCAGCACGTTCAATTTAATAATCAACCTGCATTGTTCCGGTAGACTTTCTATAGCTAGATTCACTTTATCATACACTTGTTCATCAATCTCTTCATCCATATCAGGAACATTGATCATGGCTTCCGCCATCAAAAACTTATACTTATCCTCCACTTGCAAATGACGAAGATAATCCACTGCTGCATTACGGGCAACCTTATAAAACCATGATTTTAGCTGGAAATTATCGGGTAGAGAACGACTGCTTTCAAATAATTTAAAGAAAATATCTTGTACAATATCTTTCGCAACATCCTCATCCCCAACATGACGCACAACAAACACGACAAGTGGTTGATAGTACTTTTTAAATACGATCTCATAAATTCGGGTATCTCGCCTCCGTAATCCCCAAACATACGACTGATCCTCATTTAAATTCACATCCAACTTCTTACGTTTTAATTGATATACAATTTACCAAGCAATAAACGAACGTTTAATGCATTTTAAAATTGCATGGACTAGGCAAATTGTTAAATATGATAATTCTCTAGTGTCGAGATAGATGAAAGATATGAAATCATTGGCTGACAACCAATATTTCTATATTGAGAAAACTTTATTAAACGTTCATTTATTGATCTTCAAAAATATAAAATAATTCAAACGAACCAACCACTTATCACCATTTTTCATATACCGCCTTGAAAACACTCACCTCTATCCAACCTTCACCTTTCTCCCTACCAAAGCTTATATCCTACCATCATCCCACCCATCCACCTTCGTTATCCCTTCGTTCTTATAGAAGCCCATTTTAACGACAGGACAAGGACGACATAACGTCAAGATGTAAGCTATACTATTGATTATAACAATACTTGCACTTAAACAAGTTGATTCCCTAAATATTCACCTCCACTCCGGACACGGACATTTCCAACCCACAAACAACCGTTATCATACCCGGTAAGTCCCTTAAAGACAAGATAAAGACGAGACACGAATGACTTATGTCGTCTTTATCACCACCATGTATCCCAAGAGTTTCCCCTGTTTCTATCTATATCCCCACGTAACCAAGACTTAAACAGCTTTTTTTAATATACCATGCCAGTACTTGTTATTTCTCAAATGGTAAAAGACTACTCCTTACCCCCGGACATGAAAAAAGTGATCCGGGGCATCCCGGACCACTCACCCACCACACGGTGCATCCAAAAAGCAACATTCAACCCTACATCTGCTTTTCCAGTTCGTCAAAATAATAGGTCACGTAGTTTATATTTTCCTGTATTTTCAAATTGGGAATAATTCCCCTCCCCACCTGAATAAACTCTTTCAATGCCGCTTTATTCTCTTGGGTACGGAAATAAACCGATACGGGCATCACCATCAGCATCACGTCAGTATCAGAGAAAATGGGAAATACCTTCTTAACGAGCTTCAACAATTCTCCGGTATTCTTTTCCTTGTAAGCGTTGGCTAAGTTCACGTACGCCAACAATCGTTTTTTATCATCCGTTTTCAACGTCCGGATCACTTTCCCGATCTCCTGTACATCAGCAAGTGTCGTTTTCGTGTCACGTCCCCAAACAATGGATGACAAAACACCCGCATAGAGCATCCCTAAACGTCGGTCCACCTTTTCCAGTCCCACCCGTTGACTAAATTGCTTCCTGTGTTCCAGTAAAAAACGATAGTTTGCAGAGTTAAACGGAGCCAAATCATTATTATCAAACAAAATCCAACACGCAGAATCAATCTTCTCAACATCCGTCAACTGCCCGGATAAAATTCCGGCAACCTCTCTCAATCGGCGGACCTCACTCGCATCCGACAAGGCCCGTAAATATTTCAACAAAAATTCCTTATCCCGCTCGCCTTGATCATAACGGACAGCTAATGTTCCCACGGTCTCCGTCTGTTTCATGGAATGTTCCACCCGTTGAATAATTCCATCAACATCCGCTCCTCCAACCAACTTATCATGGACCACACCATCCGGCCGAATCAACACGAATGTCGGGTACGCCCCGATACCAAGCTTTTTAGCCAGTTCCGGCCCTTCCCCCTTCTCCATGTCATATTTCACGTTCACGAAGCGGGAGTTAAAAAACTCCCCCGCTTTCGCTCGCGTAAAAACTTGTTCTGCCATCACCTTACAGGGACCACACCAAGAAGTGTAAGCATCCAAGAAAATCCACCGATTTTCTTTTTTCGCTTTCTCCAAGGCCTCCTTGAAAGTAAGCGATTCGAATCTTACCCCCTCTTGCGCCCGCAGTAAGGTGAGGGACAAACAACACAACAACATTAAAATTATTCTTTTCATTCACTGAAAATTAACGCATTAATCTTCGGAAGGCAACGAAGCTTTGTACTTGTTGAACTCCGTCCGGTACTTATTCCCGGCTGCTTGAATATCCCAACCATATTCTTTGAAATATTTAATCAAAATCTCGTATTTCAATGCCCGGGGTTTACTGTTATCCAAGTAATCCTTCTTAATATTCTCGTACGACTCCATCACAAGTAAACGCAACCATTCCGAAAAATCCCCCTCGAAAGAACGAGAACTTCCCCCGGTAATATATCCCCCGTTTCGACATAGTTCAGCCACGGCATTCTTGTATTTGATCACGTAGGGACGACGGTTCACCTCCTCCTCATCTTCATCATCCGCATCCGGATTTTCTTCTTTCCACGCTTTTTCGTCCTTGTCATATTCATTCCCTAGTTTTTCGTACGCTTCTCCATCATCATAAGCCTTTCCCCCAGCCACGAATTCTTTCAGGGGTTCCTCCATACGGGCAACAATCATAGACCCCAACTTCCGCCACACTTCCGAAGCCAACACGGAATCCTGGTAATAATGATTTACCGGATCTGTCACCGGAATGGCACCATCCGTGGTATTAGCCCACATCAAAATTAAACGACTACGCCCCAACGCTTTCACCGGATAAATCCAATAAAGCGATCCGTATTGTTTCACGTAGAAAAATTCCAACGGGAAAAACGATTTGGAATACTGTTCCGATACATTACTCAACAACGCTTCTGAATAATTCAATACTTCCGGAACTTTTTCCTCTTCCAAATTCTCCGCTCCCCGCATGGCAACAAGGGCATCTTGAGCTAAAATTGCATTTGTCAATTCATCAATACTGCTAAAATAAGTACGAACCCAAACCCCATAATCATTATACATCGTTTTTACCCGAGGATCAGCGTTCTCATCCGGGGAAAACATATCGACAATCCCCAAATCTTCTGTCGGCGACAATTTACTCTCCTTGTCACAGCTACTCAATAATAACACGAGAGCGGTCAGCAGCAAATATATAATTCTTGATTTTATCATGATATTCTACATTTATAAATTTAAAACCAATCGTTTATCTAGGATTCAACGGCATATCAGGACTATTCAATTGTTCCGATTCCGGAATTTGAAGCACGTAACGCAAATCCCCCTGCTCCAACGTGTATACCTGTCCGTTCTCGTATGCATGTTGAAGCATCGGTTTTCCCAATCTTCTTAAATCAAGCCAACGCATTCCCGCATCAAACGCCAACTCCACACGGCGTTCTTCCAATACGCGTTGCAAAGCGGTTTCATCCGTGAAATCGGCTTTATCCAACTCAACATAGTCATCACTCTTGGTACGAGTCACCAAAAGACGATTCAAATCGGCAATGGCCAAATCCTTTTCTCCTGTCCGGACATACGCTTCCGCACGAGTTACATAAGCCTCACTTAATTTCAAACCGATATAATAACAATCACTTTGCTGAGTGGCAAACATCCGGTACACGGTCGGTCCCTGTTCCACGTAATCCGCACTCTCCGGATCTGCATTCGATTCGAAAATATATCGCCTGTAATCCACCACATTCGGATCACGCTTGCAGAGATTCAGCAATTCTTCTGCCGGTTTAAAGCGAGTTTTGTAATAGTAATAAGGATTTCCATTCGCTTTACCCCCCACGAAAAACAACACTTCATTCCGGTAATCCGTATCTATGAACCCATACGTGTAACTGAATGCATTCGAAATTTTATCTAACCCGTCCAAGTAAGCTTGAATCTCGTTCATATCAAACAAAGCCTTGGCATCAATAACGTATGAAGCCGCCTCAATAGCCTCTTCATACTTGTTCATGAACAAATAAACCCGTGCTTTAAAAGCCTGCAAAGAGATATAATCAAAACGATACTTACTTTTACTTTCCTTACCTTGTAGATCTTTAGACGCTTCCTCTAAGTCTTTCTCAATCTGTTCCCACACTTTACCGACCGGAATCCGAACGTTATTCTGGGTATTCTGATGCACATCCTTGGCGCTCAATGGCATCGGGACTCCCGGCTTTTCCATGTTCTCGGTTGCATAATTCTCAGCATAATAATTCACCAAATAAAAATAACAATAGGCCCGCAAAGCATAAGCCTCACCTCGTACCGTTTCAAACAAATTCTTTTCTTCGGCAGAAGGTGTTTTCCCGGCAAATTCATCCAGAACCGTGTTCGCGTAAAATATAGATTGATACAACTGTTTCCAATAACCATCCTCGGCCCCGTTATACTGATGCGTAGCCGCCCAAACAAACCATGGTTCATAAGATTTTGTTACCGCAGAAGTGGCATTTAGATTCGCATACACGTTATCCGTAGCCAGATCGGTATTAATAAAGAAATCCGAACGGGGATACCCCCCCAACAAAACGGATTCGAAATCCTCCACGCTAACCGGCAACATACTGTTCACCGGTTTTATATCCAGCAAATCACAACTACAGAACAACGTAAGTAGTATCAACACGTGAGTATAAAATATCTTTTTCATAATCAATAACATTAAAATTGTACAGATAGCGAAAACGAGTAAGTACGAGATAAAGGCAGATACGTGTTCCCGAAAGAAACATTGGCACTACTCGTTGACCCATATTTCATGATAGCTCCCGTTGCCTCAGGATCTTGTCCTTTCAACTTCGAATTTTTCCACACGTGCAGGTTATTCCCTTGCAACATAAAACGAATGTTTTGAATTCCCAAATCCCGTAATTTTTTCAGATTCAAGTCATAACTCAAGGATATATTCTGCAACCGCACGAAATCCCCCTTCACGGTTCTCAGGTCACTATTATTATACATCGTTCCGTTTGACGGGTAAGGATAGAAAACGGCATCATCAAACTCGTTCGCCTCCAGTCTCGGAATATCCGTGAAAGCCTCGTCTCCCGGTTTTCTCCACCTAGAGGCCCATTCTTTAGACATATTCTGTGTTGCTGCCGGGTAAGCAAATGCTTGCCCATCCGTCATATTTCTCAAACGAATCACGTTTCCGAAGTTTCCAACCAACAATACTGACAATGTCACATTTTTATACATGAACGTGTTGGTAAAACCACCTTGCACTAAAGGCATTGTTGTACCGGAATACACCAACCCTTCAATATTATTCATCCCTTTCAGAACCTTTTCCCCTTTTTCGTTATAGAACTGGGCACGTCCCTCCTCGTTCAATCCCGCATATTTATAAGACCATAACCCGTTAATCGGTTTACCCACGATTGCAGCCGAAGCGTAATCCGTCCGTTGGGCATTTGTCATGGAGCCATACGTAGGCGTTGAATAAACATCCAGAATCTCGTTGTAATTATAACCGAAGTTGAAATTAGAAGTCCAGCGGAAGCCATGAGTGTCTATATTAATCGTGTTTAACGAGAACTCCCAACCGGTATTCTTCATGGATGCCCAGTTTACAGAAACTGACGGGAACCCGGAAACTAAAGACACTTGTTTTTTTCCAAGCAAATCGACACCTTTCTTATAGTAGTATTCCAATGTTCCGGCAATTCTACGATTAAAGAGTCCGAACTCCAAAGCCAGATTGGTAGAATAATTCTTCTCCCATTTCAAATTGGGATTTTTCGGAGCATCAATAACCAAATAATTCTCTTTCTTAATTGCATCAATAGTACCAACTTTAGCTACCAAATCTGAATAAGCATCTGCCACGTTTCCCTGGCTTCCGTAAGAACCTTTCAGCGTTAGATAGGTCAACCACTGCACATCTTTCAAAAAATTTTCCTCTTTCACCTGGTAATTAAACCCGACCGACCAAAGCGGCTGGAAAAGGTCATTCGTTTTCAATCCAAAACGATTAGAACCATCCGTACGGGCATTGAAACTCACCGTGTAACGATTCTTATACGTGTAACCGGCCACTCCAAACCAAGAAACGGCAGCCGTTTCATTCATACTTTCCGTCCAGTAAGGAACGCCTAATTTAGCCATCAAATCCAATTGTAGAATTTGTTGATGCCCCCGATCGTGAGCGTAACCATAAATTTGGATTTTCTCCTCTTCATATTTAGAAGTTCGTATTTCCTGGCCTACCATCACGTCAAAACGGTGATCTTCATTGATAACCGGCATATAAGATATCTGGTTACGGAATGTGATGGAACTATTATTCGTTCCTTTGCTCTGGCGGTATCCACCATCGTGCCATACCGGCTCAAAAGTGGTGTTATCCTGCATATCCTTTTGACGGGCACGCACAAAATAACTATCCTCGGTTGCCACGTCCACGTCGGTCGTGTTTGATTTCGAGAACGAGAACAAACTGGTGAAAGTCAGATCCGGCAATATCTTCCACTCGATGTCTACGGTTCCCTTCAACCCAAAACTCTTGGATTTTCTCCAACTTTGTTCCCTGTTTTCCAGAAAATTAAATTTCAGATCATTATAATACATATAATTGAAATCACCATTCTCGTCATAGGCATTATGAGCCCGGGTCGTGTAGATCGCCCATTCGTAGGGATTCTCACGTGAATCGGAAGCGAAGAAACTCTTGTTGTTACGCATATTCACGTCCAACATTCCCCCGATACGTAAATTATGTCTTAACTTGGTGAACACCTTTGCCGCCATCGTGTAAGTATCCATTCCCACACTTTTGGCAGTTGCCTGCTCATCCATATAACTACCGGAAAGATAGAACGTCGTGTTTTCCGATCCCCCAGAAATACTAATACTGTGGCGATGAGTTATCGAATTCCGGAAAAGATACTTAAACCAATCGGTATTCACCGTTTCCAACTGATTCACTCTATCTTGAAACTGCTCCCAAGTCATTTTATGATCATGCACGTCTATAAAATAACGCTCGAAATCGGAAACCGTTCCATATTGCCCGGCCCCGTTGGAAGAAGCCTTTAACAAACCCTGAGCTAACATCTCCATATTCACATCAATACGGTCTTTGGAATTCATCATGTAAGCATCTTTCAATTTCGGACGCATACCCATCGTGATACTTCCATTGTAAGTTACCCGAGTTTTACCGGCCGTACCCTTTTTAGAGGTAATCACGATAACACCATTGGCTGCTCGTGTACCGTAAATAGCAGTTGCCGCGGCATCTTTCAAAACGTTGATCGATTCAATATCATCCACGTTCACGCCCCCGATACCGGATGCGATCAAATTTCTATTGTTCAGAAGATCATCGACATTGGCATCCACCGGATCTTCAAGAATAATTCCGTCAACCACCCATAACGGCTGAACGTTACCACTAATCGTGGAGGTTCCCCGAATTCGTATTTGCGGAACGGCTCCCGGAGCCCCTGAAGTACTCACGATGGTCATACCCGGTACCTGCCCTTGTAATAACTTATCAATACTCGGCTGGTTCACCATACGCAAACGGTCCATATCCACCGTGGTAATAGAAGACGTTAATTTACGACGTTCGATCTTCTGGTAACCGGTCACAACCACCTCTTCCATTTCGCTCACGTCCTCTTCCAACACCACGTTAATTTCCTTCTGCCCCGTATAAGTCACCGTTTTCGTTTTCATCCCGACAAACGAGAATTCCAACACGATCGACAGTTGATCCGGGATAGACAATTTATAGGTTCCGTTTATATCCGTGGCCGTACCTAAACTGGTACCTTTCACCAACACGGTTACCCCCGGTAGCGGAGCGTTGTCCTTGTCCACCACTTTACCCGAGATCTCCACGGATTTCACGTTTACCTGTGTTGCCGGTTTCCGGGAAACAACAATCACGTTATCGACCAATTCGTATCCGAAATTCTGTCCGAATACCAACCGAACGAAATCGGCTACCGAGGCATTCTCCAGATCAACGGACACTTTCTTATTCACATCAATCTCCTGTTTATTAAAAAAGAAATCCTGTTTTAATTGTTTTTCCGCACTTCGGACGGCCTCTTCCAAGCTGACATCTTTTAATTTCAGATTAATGACTGCATTCTGACTGGAAGCCGTTGCCGACACGTGGGTTAACCCTACCAGCATCAGGAATATCATAACCCTCACACCATGAAATAGGTTAAAAAATCCCCTGTATGTACCGGAATGGTACAAACTAAACTTTTTTTTCATAACTTTGAATTTCAAATTAATTATTGAGGTTCTCTTTGGAAGAATCAGACGAGGGTTGTTGACGGCAATCCTCGTTTTTCTCCTATTCATTTTTTTATTGCCACTTTTATTGTTCGTCCATTTATATCAAAAATAACATTACTTGTTTTCTCCACGATAGCCAACACGTTCTTCAAATCCATATCCCGGTTAATCGCTCCCCGAAATTCATACCCTTTCGCCTCCGGGGACAAATAAACCACATCAATATCATACCAACGTTTCAACTGACACATCAAATCCCCTAAAGTAGTAGAAGGGAAAACAAAACGTCCCTGCCGCCAAGCCGTGAATTGCTCGACTTCCACCTCCTTCAATTCTGTTTTACCCGATTTCAAGTTCAAAACACTCTGCATACCCGGTCGCAAAGTCACCGCTTCATGTTCTTTCTCCGAAGTAAACTGCACTTTCCCCTCCACTAACGTGGTATATATATAATCCTCATCCCCATACGCCTTGATATTAAACGAAGTTCCCAGCACGGTGACACACGACTCTTTCAGATGCACAATAAAACAACGGGATATATCCTTCCGCACATCAAAATATGCCTCTCCCTTTAAATACACCTCCCGTTCCCCAGTACCGAATTGTACAGGAAACCGGAGTTCCGATTCGGCATTCAACCAAACCCGTGTTCCATCACTTAGTTCTAATTGATAAAAACCGCCCGTCGGAACTTTCAGCGTGTTGTATAAAACCTCCGTCACCTTTTCATCCAACGCTTTTGCCTGCACGTAAGTCAACCCCTGTAAAGAATCATCTTTAATACCGGATACTCCATGATCTTGAATCTGCCGCCCGGAACCACCTAACGGGACACGTTTCCCATCTGCCAAAATCAATTCCACTCCGGCTATTTTACTTTGATCTAAATTGACATGCTGAGGAAATTTTTGTTCAAAAGCCCAATAGGAATCATTCCACAAGTACAATGCACTTAACGCAACACACAATATGACGGATGCCGCCACAGACCAACGCCTAACCAGTTGACGTTTTTTCCTTCGGCTAATGGCTTGCTGTAAACGTTCCCGCTCTTCACCTTTTATTACCTCAAAATCCCAATTCGTATATTTTTCCCGAATAGCAACGAATTCCTTCAACATCTCCACGTGTAACGGATCACTCATCCAAGCCTCAACCAACTCGTTATCTAATTCATTTCGACGTGTAATGATCTGATTAGCAAACTCTATATCTTTCTCGCTATACTTCATCTCTTTCTATTTTTCACAGCTAATACACGTACCCCCCAAAAATAGGCGACAAGAGAAATAAAGTTTTTTGAAAAAAAATCAAAATACCGGTTATAGACACCCGTCTACAACAAATAAACAACTGAATATATGGATATTATATTCTTTTTAGACACAAAAGAAGCATGATCAAATCCTCCTGCAATTCATCTCGCAAGAATTTCAAGGCCCGGGTAATATGTGTTTTCACCGTGTTCACGGTAATATCCAACTCTTCCGCCACCTCCTTGTACTTTTTTCCTTCCACCACACATTTTACCAACACCTCCCGCTGTTTTTCCGGTAATTGCGCCAATTTTTCCTCCAAACGCACCAACCGTTTCTCGTAATCATTCAAATCTTCATTCGCCGCCTCCAGCAATTCGGTCACAGCCTGTTCGTTACCGGTTACCACACGTAAATGCCGTAAATAATTCAACGCACAATTCTGGGCCAACGTGAACAAATAAGATTTCACCGGATAAGTCGGGTTTAAACGCTTCCGGTTACTCCACAAAGTCAGAAAAGCATCATGAACAATATCTTTTGCCACCTCCTCATCCCGCACGTAATTAAACACGAACCCCATCAGTTTCGTGAAATGTAATTCGAACAAATCCTCAAAAGTCTTATTGTCTAAAAGTTCATTCGCCATATAGTATTCGTAGTTAATACGTCCGGAACTTCGTTTTGACAAAATTAATTAATTTATTAAACTAAAAAAATAACATACCAAGATAATGATTTACGAAAAAAGAGGAACCTCGGTTTGTATTTCACAATTCCAGATTTTTAAAAGGGTAACCAAGGAGGAAGTTTATCAATATATAAGAAATGCAGAGAAAATGGAAGAGGATAAATATTTTATAGGAATACTATTTACAATTCAATATATCTATATTATATATATAACGAATCCGTTTAAAAAGTACTTAAATGCGAGCCCCTAATTAACAAAAATTCAGAAGCATAGTAATATAGAAACTGAGTATTGGGAATTAGGAACACTACAGATAAGTACTTTTTGAACACCATCGTTCTATTTCCGACCTTTTTAATATTATAACCTACACTTGATTATTTTATAAACTTAGTAACATTCTCATAGAATTCATCTGTTTCATTCATGGCCCTATATAAAATTATTCCATCTGGAGAAATTAAAATTTTAGTCGGAAAACCTGTGATATTATATTTTGCCACAAAATCCTCCTTTTTTATACCATTATGAATTTGAAACCAATTCAAATCTTTTTCTTTAATCACATTCCGCCAATTTTCAATATTAGTTTCCTCTGCCACACCTACAAGCACTAATTTATCTTTATATCGATCTCGCAATTCTTTCATCCGTGGCATTCCTGCCATACACGGACCACACCATGTTCCCCAAAAATCAAGAATTACATATTTCCCTTTCAAAGAAGATAGATTGAACTCCGCTCCGTCAAAAGTGTTCCTTGTCACAATCATCGGTGCCAATTTACCCACAACCGCATTTTTAGCCCCCTCTATTTTACTCATTAAAGTTAAATAATACGGATGATCTATATACTTCTTATCTACACTTTTCAATATTCCAATAACCTCATCTACAGTTACCTGATTACGAGTAAACATCTCATCAAGCAACCACAATGCGGCCACAGACGAAGGATCTTTGGTTATCATATCTTTCTGAATAGCTATCACTTTTGCATCTAATGCTTTTATTTTTTCAGTTATTATATCCCTTTCTTCTTCAGCAAGCGTCGTGTCATTATTCATTTGAACCTGCAAATCCCCCCATTCGTTAATCAAAGGAATAACTCGCTTATTTATTTCGGATAATTTTTGATTTTCCCCGTTATCCTCTACATTTACATCATGAAAAGTTGTAGTTTTCCCTCTAATTTTCAGTGCCTTTCCCGGTTCAACAACAGCCCAAAGCAATGCTGATTTACATGGTATAAAACCTCCTTTTATCAACTTCATCGTTTTATTATCATCAAACACGATACTCGTTATCATGGGATAGGAGCACTCCCCCTCCACCACATAATGCCCATTCTCCACAGGGATTCTCTCAACTTTTATTCCCTCTGCTAAATAAGGATCATAAATAACAAAATTTCCAAAAGTGGCATTTAACCCATCTAACTGAACATCCAATTTGTACTTCTGAGCAACAAGCACAACACTAAAAAGGACAAAAAATACTATAATAATAAATCTTCTATACATATTTCTACTTTTTAATCAATAATTCTGTGGATACGAATAATAATCTCCTGTCGCATTATAAAATGATTGATGGAAAACATCAGTCACACGCCCCTCCCCTTTCAATACTTGAGGCTCCCCATCAGGCAAGCCGGATAGTAAATCAAATAGGTATACTTTATAGTTTCCTGATAGATAAGTTGCAATAATCAATTTATTTTTCCCCACGGCTATCGGAGTTTTTACATGAGCAATAAAAGTGATTTCTTCTCCATTAAAATTATAATCCACTTTAGTTTCTACCCGCAAAGACACATCTAACCTCCATAATTCATGTCCTTTCGTAAAATAAATATAAGGAAGTTCCCAATTAGAACCTATACAACTACTATATACGATATTTAAATTGTCAGGTAAAGTATCCAACTGCATCGTTATACTACGGAATACATAAAGTGAATCTGGATAGTTTTTATTTTGAAACAAATACCCGACCCCACCTATACCATTATCATACATATGAAGTAATTTCAAATTAGACATACCCATTCTATCCACATACTCGTTACCCTCCATATCCCACTTAACAATATTACCCCATGTTTCATTAAAACCATTCATATAAAATCCATTCATAGAGCTGGCAGAAACCGCACAATGAGTGGATATTTTATCACCAGTCAAATATACATTTTGATAGGGAGGAGAAAACATCCCTGTTCCAGGAGATGAATATAAATCTCCGTTATTAATAAAAAATACGGAAGAATACAATCCTTGATTATATATTTTTTGTGGATTACAAACTACAGGTATATCATAAAACAAATCTTCATACTCCAATAAAATAGCCATATCATTCGCCGAAATCACTTTTATATCCTTAGAACTCATCACCATAAGACACTTCGTAGAAGTTTGAATTTGAGTATTGCTATCATAGGTTTTCCGCACGTAGAACCCGATATCCCTAGCCGTTCCCTCCAAACTTTCTCCATTCATTGAATAAATCAAATTCGGATATTCATGCCCCTCGTAAGTAAACAAATCCAAATCGGTATAATTACCATCATCTTTAAGAATAATCCACCCGTCGGACAGATTGGAAGCAACCTCCAAATTTGTTTCAACAGAAGCTATCAATCCAGTCTTCATATCTTTCACCCGAAAGACAAGCCTATACGAACCGGCGGCCAAGTTCACAGTATACTTCAGCTCTTTTTCTCTTGATATGGTATCACACGCAATATTAGACTGCTTATCTATCAATAACCAATAATACTCGTATTCACTTTCCTTTGAAGTAACAACATTAGGAGTTAGTATCACTTCTTCTTGAAAATCTACTCGCCAAGGAGAGGCTAACGTATCTATATGAATTTCGTTAAGTTCCGAATATTCATAATTACCTTTATCTTCAAAACACCCTATAATCAATACATTCATACAAATAACAATAAACGTATATGCATTGATAAATTTCTTGGTCCTATTTCTCATATTCTAACATTTTATCCATTAATTCAACTCATACTGAAAAACCATAGTCCTTCCGGTCTCATCTTTCAACGGAGTCAGTTGAGTGGCATTATATTCCATTAAAGCCTTTTGAAGACGTTTTTGATAATACGTGAAATCTGCCGCTCCATAGTTTAACAAATTACTACCAGATAAATCTATATCACTATAATTTACCATAAAACGAAGCTTTGTCGCACTATATCTTCCAAAAAACCATACAGCATCCTTTTCCCAATAAAGCGGCATAGAAGGAATATCCGAAAAATTAATAATTCGAACTTTAGAAGGCGCATCAAAATCAACTGCAAAATTTTCATTCGGAACTAATCGTAATTTCAAACGATAGGGTCTTTCTTGCAAATCTTTTGATCGCAATAACAATATGGGAACAACACTTTGTGTTTCCCCTGCTGGTATTCTCAAAAAAGAAGCCGTATAAGGATCATCAAGAGGACGATAATGCACACCAGCCACAGCATCAATAACAGAATCAACAACGTTATTATGTTCATCATACAAATAAGTAAATTTAGGATATTCAACAACTTGCTCTATCGCAAACACCCGTTCCTTATTCAATACCGGTCCAGAAGTTGTCACAATCAAATTTATCGTATCAATAAGATAAGTCTCCTTTCTCACTACAAATGTAACCGTTTGCGTCGTATCATTCTCGCCAAGTAACGCATTGCCACTGAGATCTGTTCCCATATCTGCATTCACGAAACGTAATGCAGCACTATTCTCGGCATCAACATCAAATAACATGATTTTATCTGAATTACAAGCAACTAAAAAAACGATTAACAACAAAAAATATATTTTTCTCATCATCTTTTCATTTTACGGTAAATAACTAATTTCGTCCTGAGGCAACGGAATTTTATAAATTGAAGGTGTTATAGGTACGATTGACCACAACATAGATGGAGAATTCACCCGTTTATAAGCATAAAACATCTGCCCCTCACCATAAAATTCTTTCTCGTATTCTTTCAATATATCAGACTGTAATTGTATCTTCGTTGAATACGTCAAGGTCTGTAGATCCCTCGAAGTTCTGAATTTTCTAAAGTACGAGATACCCTCTTCTAAAGTCGGAGCTGCCTCTGCAGCCACCAGATACATCTCCGAAATTCTCATAACTGGTAAAGACGACAAGCCTTCTTGAGTATACTTCGTAAACAAATACGAAAAAATAGCTCCACTTTCACTTGTATAATCTTTCCATAAATTCCTTCTCGTATCCGCCGTATTATTCTCATACAATCCGGTAAGCACCATCTCTTTTGTTTTCGTTAATTTAGCTCCTGCTCTCGCCTCGATAAAATTCACCTGCACATCATCCGCCAAGCCTTTAACACTAATACCAAATATCCACTCGCCTGTTAAAGCTTTATTGTCACTTAAAAAAACTGTTTTATCGGCTAGTGTAAAAATATCTCCCCCCAAAGCACTCTTTGCCTCAATAACCTCCTTGGCACAAGAAAACGCTGAATCCTCCTGATCAATCCACAAATAAAAACGCGCCATCAAAGCTTTTAGAGCGTAATAATTTACTCGCAATTCTCGGCTTTGAATAAAATCATCCATTGCTGCATCATACAGTGAAGTATTATCTCCTATTATTGGGTCACTTACAGCTAGTAAAGATTCAGCCTCCAACATATCTTGTTCCAACAATTTGATATACTCATCAAAAGTAATATGTACATTAGGGATTGTTGAAACTTCTGTAACATAAGGCAAAATTCGTTCCCCAGACACAACAGCTGCCGGAGTCGGACCAAACAAACGTAACACGTCAAAATGCATAAAAGCACGTATAGCCAAAGCCTCTCCTTTCACCAATTCATAATATTTTTTGGTAAATACATCCTTACGACCATCAATATTATTCAAGATATTATTACAGGAAAGAATCACCTTATACCATTGCTCGTACACGCTACTAAACGTAGCCTCCACAATTGCATCAGAATAAACATAAGTACTTAAATTCTCTTCATAAGTTACTAAAGAATAATTCCAATGCTGTGCCAAATACTCTAACGTCGTGTATGTCAAATTTTGTCCATATAAACTATTCTGTTTCATTTGAATATAAGCTCCAATTAAAGCATCCTTGAAACCTTGTTCTTTAGCAAACAAATCATCTTCTTTCGATTCTGTCTGAGGTTTTATATCCAACCAATCCCCACACCCCGATACCAAAACCATCAAACCCAACACGAATATTTTAAACAAATGTTTCATAACCATTTCTATTTAATTTTTTAAAATATCACACTTAACATGAACGAAAGTTTACGAGAATACGGATAATAAATTCCTCGTTCCTGCTTAACTGTTGAAAATCTAAACGGCTCTCCAAAATCTCCAGTAATGCTTAACCGAGATATTGACAAATTATTTTCCAACCATTCAGAAGCTACTTCGTAACTTACATTTATATTATAGCACTCAAAATAGTTATTCTTTTGTACAAATCGCGAAGACATTTGAGTCATCTCTGTATTATTGACATCTTTATATTGCGTTACTTGCCCCGCAGAAATCCATCTCCCTTCATACACCCGTCTATCGACATTATAATTCCTTACATCCGCATTTTCAACTTTATCAATAAGCGTATTATTATATAATTTCCCTCCGAATGCATACCCACAGGATAAATTAGCCATCAAATTTTTATAACGAAACATCGTACTTACCGTTCCTCTATATTTCTCTGGAATACCGGCATTTATTTTATCACGAGCGTCCCAAGTATATGTTTTTTGACCGAACCTGTCTAGAAACAATTCCCGCCCGTTACTTGGATCTATTCCTAATGATTTAACCACGTAAATAGCATCCATTGCCTCGCCTTCCCTATAAATAAAATTCGGATTAGTTCCTGCTGCCAACTCCAATTCTTCATTTGCCTTCTTCAAGGCCTCGGAAATACGTACTATTTTATTGGTATTCCTCAAAATACTACCTGAAACAGTCCATAAAATACTTCCTTTATTGAATATCCGCCCGGTTGCCATTAATTCGAACCCACGATTTTCCACCTCACCAATATTCTCCGTATAAGACGAAAAACCACTAGAAAGAGGTAATTGATTTTCTGACAACAAATTATCCGTAGTATTTATATAGTAATCACCTTTAATTGTCAAAATTCCATTAAAAACTTCAAGATCAAAACCTACATTTGATTTTTTCGTTTCCTGCCATTCCAACTTATCATTTCCTATTGCAACCATTGCCGTACCTATCCAGTTGGCATAACTATCATCAATATAGTACTTGTATGTTCTCATGGCCTGGTAAGAAGAAAATTGCTGAGATCCGGTTACCCCATACGAATACCGCAATTTCAACATAGAAATCCAATTAACATGGAAAAACTTCTCTTTATGAACATTCCAAGCCAAACCAACAGACCAAAAAGGAGCAAATCGCTTATCACTTCCAAATTGCGATGAACCATCCATCCGAAAAGAGAAATCAAGAGCATAACGCTGGTCATACATGTAATTCATATTTCCAGTAATCCCTATTCTACGGGTTAATGATTCATTACCAGATGGCTTACTATCTTTTGCGTAAGAAAAAGCTGTTGCTAAAAAATCAATATCCTCGTTTGGGAAACCCTCTACCAAGAATGTATAATCAAAAGACTTTTGCTGAGAAAGATCAAAATTCCCTCCAATATTTACCATATGTCTTGCTGCAAAAATTTTGTTATAATTTAAAGTTAAATTTACATCATAATTTAAGCTCTTACCGGATAAATAACTATAAGATCCTTTTCTATCCAACTCTGTCACATTAAATAAGGTATGTTTTGCTGGTAAAAATTTATCGCAAGTATTGATATTTTTACTCAATCCAACCCTCAAATCTATCCTCAAACCATCAATAATTCGCCAACTCAACGAAGTATTATTCCGGATATTCGTATACTCCGCCTTATCTGTCGAATTAAGTATTGCATTATAGAGAGGATTCATCACCGTATGCAAATGAGGCGCAGCATTATTCTCCAAATAATATTTCAAATTACCTTCCTTATCATAAGGAGTGTAATACGGATTTAATTGCACATACTGGTCAAAAGTGCCATAAGGGGAATTATTACTTTTGGATAGTCCTATTGTTAAATCATTAGAGAACGATATAGACTTGCCAAAATAAGAAAGTGTCAAAGAACCATCAAAGCTCAATCTATCAGAACCTTTCATCACCCCCTTCACATCATTCACGGCAACATTTACAGCATACCGAAAAGCTTGATCTCCCCCGTCAACAGTAATATCATGCCGTTGTCCACATCCAATTCGCAAAGGTTTCGACAACCAGTAAGTGTCAACACCCCTCTCAACATCGGCTAACTTCTTATTATAAATCTCATCTAGACTCATTTGCTCGTTAGCATCATAATAACTACTTTTTTCTAGAGTATAAACACCTGCATCATATTCTAACTGCAATTTTTCTCGTGCATTCAAAACATCATAATCCGTCAAATCAGGTATCTCCATATTCAACCCACCTCTATACGTCACCCTCAACTTTCCCATTACCGGTTTTTTCGTCGTAATCACGACAACTCCATTAGCGCCACGAGAACCGTAAAGGGCCGTAGCACTCGCATCTTTCAACAGCGTGATTGTTTCCACTCTATCTGGATTCATATCCAATACTCTCTCTAGTGAAATCTCGAAACCATCCATTATAAAAAGAGGTTGATTCAAATTCGTTCGTACATTATTTTTCAAATTATCTACATTTTGTGGTAAGGATGAAGTTCCTCTCATCTGAATTTGAGGTGTGCTATTGGGATCAGAACCATTAAAATTATCTGTCAAAATATTAAAAGATGGATCTATATTTCGAATATTAGTAATTATACTTCTATTCCCGAATTTTTTTAATTCTTTCTCCGTAATCGTCGTCACAGCACCAGTATAACTCTCTTTAGCTCTATTAAAAATACCAGTTACCACGACTTCTTTCAACTTCTCTACATCTTCTTCCAACACTACATTTATCACCCTCTGATCCGTTACTTTTATTTCTTGTGTAACCATCCCGACAAATGAAAACACTAACGTAATACCCTCTTGTACTGGTAGAGAAATTTTATAATTTCCGTCAACATCCGTAACTGTACCTAAACTAAGCCCCTTCAACACAACAGTCACCCCTGGTAAAGAACTCCCATCCTTATCTTTCACCGAACCTGTCAAAGTAACCATTTCTACATTTTGCTCCTGTTTTTCTTTACGTTTAATTAATATTGCTCCCATCTCGAAACGGTACTCAAAAGAAGTTCCAGTGAATAACTTCGACAACACGGAATCAACAGACACGTTCTTCACATCCATCGTAATGCTCGACATCGAAGCCAGTTGATCCGGATCATACACGAAATTCAATTTCGTCTGTTCCTTAATCTGCCGGAAGACCACCGACACGTCCACATCTTTCACGTGAATTGATACCTTCTGTTGTTGTGCGAAAGCCCCGAAAGAAAAGCCCAAGCACATCACGATCGCCAATAACCAGCGGCGACATAAAAGATTTGAATTCTCCCGTTTAAAAAAATCGGGAAAAACAAAACTCGTCTTGTTTTTTTTCATAAATTTGTAAATTAACGATTAAAACTAACGGATGCGCAAACATCCCGAGACAAACCGTAAACGTGTTGACGCACTTTACGGTTTTTTATTTCCATCACTCATCATTGTCCATATTTCACCGTAACCACGTTTCCCTTTACCTCGAAACGCAGTGTTGCAGGCCCCTCGATCAAACGAAGTACTTGTTCTATATCTTCATAACGACTGATCACCCCGGTAAATCGTTTTTGTTTCAACGACTCGTTTTCATAGAAGACCTTCACGTCATACCACCTTCCAAGTCGTTCCATGATCTCCTCGATCGTTTCTCGTTCGAAAACGAATTCCCCGTCTTTCCACGCTATATATCTATACGGATCAGTATCTTCCACCCGAACCATACCCGTCTTTTCCGAGTACTCGGCCATCTGTCTAGGCGCTAACATCACCTCTTTTCCTGTAGCATTCACCCGAATACCCACCTTACCACTTACCAACACGGTCTGTACCACACCGTGTTGATACGTGTTCATATTAAATTCTGTCCCGTACACTTTCACCTCCATCCCTTCCTCCGTCACCACGATAAATGGATGTTTTGAATTAGGAGCCACCTCGAAATAAGCCTCTCCTGTCAAATACACTTTTCTCTCTTCGCCTGTAAAAGCAACCGGGAAACGAAATTCTGTCATCGAATTCAACCAAACCTTACTCCCGTCAGACAACGCCAACTGGTAAAATCCCCCCACCGGGATACGCATCGTATTATAAATCATCCCTTCCCCCTGCACCTTTGCCGTCGTATAATTCAATCCGGTCACCGAATCATTTTGAATTCCCGTCTCATTCACTCCCTCTATTGATACACATTGTTGATTCAAAACCACTCGTTCGCCCGTACTTAAAATTAACTCAGCTTTCACACCCGGTACAATCCGTTCTGTCTCCGCCAGCATCCGCATCTCATCCAAATTTCGCCATTCATTGACCATACGTCCCACGAACAAACCGATAAACAAAATAACAGAAGCAGCCACCGACCAACGTAACGTCATCCGTCGACTCTTTCTTTCTTGAATCGTGTTTTCCAACCGGGCAAATTCCTCCTTCTTATCCCGGTTAAAATCTATATTCATCCGCTTCTGATAAACCGTGGCAAATTCCTTCAGCAACATCACGTGTTCCGGATCTTTCATCCACACCTCAACCTTCGCATCATCCAAATTCCCCCGATCCGTCAATATCAGGTTAGCAAATTCGATATCTTCATCCGTGTATCCCATAGATTGTCATTTTACATCTATCACACGTACCCTTCAAAAAAGGGTGACAAAAAAGATATTTTTTTATCTAAAATCAAAAATAAAAAGATAATCACCTATTACTCAATATGAAAAGTAAAATAGATTCGCCCTGTAACTCATCCCTCAAAAACTTCAACGCCCGCGACATATGTTTCTTGATCGTGTTAATACTCACATCCAGTTCATCAGCTACCTCTTGATATTTTTTCTCCTCCACCACGCACTTCAAGAAAACCTCCCGTTGTTTATCCGGCAACTGAGCCAATTTCTCTTCCACACGAGCATAACGCTCATCGTACTCGGCTAATTCGTCTGAAGCAGCTTCCAGTAGCTGACTCACCTCCCGTTCGTTCACCTCCACCACCCGCAAATGTCTCAAGTAATTCAACGCATAATTCTGGGCCAACGTAAACAAATAAGATTTTGCAGAATAGGATAAATCCAACCGTTTCCGGTTATTCCAAAAAGTCAAAAAAGTATCGTGAACAATATCCTTAGCCACCTCTTCATCCCTCACGTAACCATACACGAATCCCACGAGATTCCCGTAATGCAAATCAAACAACTCCACAAAAGCCTTATGCTCCAAAAAATCTTTCGACATATTATCCTTTATTCACGACATCTTACCTGCAAAAATAAACTATTTGTCGTGTTATACAATAACCCTCGGAAATATTTAATTAAAAAAGAGGCTATTCCCAAAGGAATAACCTCTACAAACATTTATACAAACACAATTCGTTATTTCTCAAACAACTCTATCAACTTCGTATCCAACCACCCTCCACGAGCATTTGTCAAGATAATCTTACCTTGGGGATCGATCAGAAAAGAACTAGGAACCCCGCTAATTCCGTATTTTTTCACGATAAACCCGTCAAATCCTTCTCCTTTATCGCACACCTGCAACCAAGCCATTTGTTCCTGTTCCAATGCTTTCTTCCACTGTTCTTTATTAGCATCAATTGACACGCTCACGATATCAAATCCTTTCGCGTGATAAGCCGAATACGCATCTTTCAGATGAGGAATATCCCCCCGACACGGACCACACCAGGAAGCCCAAATCTCCAACAAAGTATATTGACCGGGGTTTATCACATCCGATAAATTCACCGTATTCCCTTCTTTATCCAACATATCAATATCCAGATACTGATCCCCTACGTAAACCGGGATGCTATTTAATCTTTTCTCCAGCGCCTTTCCCTTCGGACTATTTCGCAACGGTTCCGACAACAAAGCCAACACCTTGTTTATCTCACCTCGCCCGTACTTGGTTATCGCCAACGTACCAGCAACATACAGGGCTACCGGAGAATCCGAATTCTCTTGAATAAATTTCACCTTGTAACGATAAATCTCATCTTTACAATTCTCCAATTCTTCCAAAGCGTCATAAGCGGGTTGCATATTCTTACGTCCCAACTCGTCGGCCTTCGCGTAATAATAAGCCACTCGATACTTCTCGAATAATGTAGAATTCAAGGTGGACAAGGGTTCCAACCCTTTATCGTATTTCATGTACAAATCATTAGCCGGAGAACCAGTAATTTTAATACATCCCGGAACCGTCTTACTCGATTTAGTAGGCAAACTATCATAAGGAGCTTCCAACGTCATGGATGAATTATCAACAAAGATCGGTAACTTCACCGTACTTTTCCATTCTCCTCGCTGACTGTCATTTTTATAAATCGTGATACAACGCATTTCAGGAGATTCCACTTTCCCGTTAAATTCAAACTCACCATTTTTAATCGTGGTGCTATCATAAAAATGCCTGTATTGTGAGAGATCAGTCAAGAAAACTTTCACCCCCTCTCCACCCCCACTGATTTTCCCTTTAATTTTAAAACCATCAGCATGACACAAACTTATGCTTGCCAACAAGATTACAACGTAAACGCATATAAACTTCATCATAACATTACTTCTTGTTATATTTTTCCAACAGAGGAACAATCACATCTTTTTCAGAAGGACGGGGAGCAGAAGCGGAAATAATCTTAAAATCTTTATCAATCAACAAGAAACGTGGAATTCCCGTAATATCCCATCCCGTCCGAACCAACGGATCGGTAGAAAACAACTCTAACACCTTTCCATGATCGGCATCTCCTTTCAATTTATTCAACCACACCTCCGTATTGTCATCCAAAGAAATACCAACGAATTGAATATTCGGAAACTGCTTGCTTAACTCGTTAAAATAAGGCATCTCTCCCAAACAAGGCATACACCAAGTAGCCCAAAAATCCACGAACAAAACTTTGCCTTTATAATCACTTAATTTACCCTCCTTCCCATCCATATTCACTACCGTGAAATCAATTGCAGGACGTCCCTCCATCAACTTTGCCCGTTTCTCCAATCGCCCTAAAAATGCTTGTTTAAAATCCGCATTTTTCAACTTGGAACCGTAGGCATACAATTCATCATAAAGTGATTTCGTCATTTCCTCATCCATCCGTTCCCCCACACCATAAATTTCATTCAATTCTTTCAACCGTTGTGATTTCGGGAAATCAAAAATAGAAGGGTCTATTTCATTACAACTCGACAACACATCTCTCACCACAGCAACCTCCAAATACTCATCCTTAGCAGAAATCTCCTTTAACAACGGATTTATGTATTCCCGGATAGACTTGTTAAAATCATTCGCAACCTTTTCTCCCTCTTCCCGTGTCTTACAATCTTTCAAAAGATCAGAATACCATAAATATGCCATATAACTATTAGCCAAATCTGCCTTAATTCGCATCATTTCCATCTCCCTAAACTCCTTGCTCACGTTATTCAACGCTTTCAACTCTTCTATTCGTTTTTGAGCCATTCCATCAATTAACTTTTTAGTTTGCTCAAAATTCTCTTTCACGTTTCGTCCAGCTTCCATAAACGAACCAGCTTTAGGGAATAAACGTCCTTTCAAATAATTATTCGCCTCTTCACCTTTCCCTTTGAACCAACTTTGCGGCTGAGAAGTTCCCAAATTCACCTCCATATCATCCCCCGGAGACAAGTACAACGTATTCCGTCCAATCTGAAAATAAGTCGGTTTTTCCAACGGTACCACTAAATCAAAAGTTCCGTCATCATTCACCGGGATACGGATTACATTTATATCCGATACATCACCCACGGCTCCCGCCAATTCCATTTTTACATTGTTACTTCCGAATTCTTTCAACGAACCGTGTAAACGAGCGGACTTCGGTCCCGCACAAGCACCTATCCCTAAAAGAAGAAGGGCTACCATCATCATTAAATTTTTTCTCATACAGTAATTTTTATTAATTTAATTATTAACAAGGCAAAAAGAGAACTCTATGCCTGCTCCCCCGAAGAGGATTAGCAGGCACATCGTTATATCAAAAACTTGTTCCCTATTCTACAAGAACAAAATATCTTTCACATCACCAAAATCAGTATAAACTTGAGTCGCCGGATAGTTTTCACTATCAGTCCCAACACCTCCGGTTACAGAAAGATTCAGTACGACAAAATCACATTTTCCGTTCCCCATGTCAAAAACAATCCCCAGACTACGATTAGGATCAAATTCATAATTCGTAAAATCCAAATAATTTGTGTTAATCTTAGCCTTTTTGGCAAATTTCATCATCGTTGCTTTTCCTCCCGCGTGCGTGTACACCGGAGTCGCTTTTCCCCCACTCTGTTTAAAATCCAAACGATAAACCACGTTTCCTACCGTGTAAAATAAAATACCGCTGTATGACATGGTAGAAGCAAAACAACTATTTTCATCCATTCCCTCAGGTAACTTCAGCTTATAGTAACCGGCAAAAGCAGGATGTCCATCAACAGTCGAAACCATTCCGTCCATATTAAATTCATACACGAAACAACTATCCAGACCTTTTATGGAAACGCTGTTAGCATAAAAACCACGACTATTATTAGGATCAAACTCGTAACCAGCCCCTACCCAAAGAACTTTTTGCTCTACAGGCAAATTATTCACATCAACATCCGTCACGTTATTGTCCCGCTTCGGAACAGGATTAATTCTATAACTAGATGGATTCTCATCTGTCGGATTAAAACGATTAGGATCTCCCGTAGTTGATCGACTTTGATTTTGATAGAAACAGAAACGATGTCCCGCCTCATCATATAATATCGCACCAAATCCAGCTTTGGATGCATACTTTATTCGTATATTATCTCCCAAATCTGCAGCTATATTTGCTTTATATAGTTTCATTGCTGCCGGACTTTGGAAAAGAACTCCATCCGACAGACAAACAGCACCCCACGAAGCCTCCCCATCAATCAACTTCACGTTAGAATAATTAAAACGACTTTGATCCGATGAGTACACCATTTTAGTCAACGGACTCATTAACTCAAACTTCTTCCACTGACACATAACGCCTGACTCCTCCGGTTTATCCGTGATAACAGAAAACAAATTAAACATCTCCCCCCTGCCATATGGATAATAATAAGTAATATAATTACCCAGACATTGAGCCATTCCCTCTAAACGTTTTCCCGTTTCCTTATAATAAGCATCCTGTGTCTTCAATATGCTATTCCCCATATATTCAACAGCACCCAATGCAGCGTGCCCATTCTCATTATGCAGAATCATCCACGCCCCATCATACGGTTTTACAAGTTTTATCTTCACATTAAAAGGATAATTAATTTCGGTCAACTTATCGTACACGTTCAATCTGAAATAATGTTCGTACTCCAAATCCGGATCATCCGGAACAATATGGAATCGTAACGTATCAATTCGGCTAATCGTATCGTTATCATCGTGTCCTTCAATAAACTCATTAATCACGGAATGTACCCACATAAACTCCAAATTATCCCTATTCTTTTGCAAAGATTGACTTAACTCGGGAATGATACACACGGTCGTGTCCCCATCCAAACGATACGAATAAACATCATCCAAAAGAACTGTAATCGTGTTAATTTCCTCGTAATCATAATTTCCTTTATCGTCATAACAAGCCGCTAAAAGAAAAACAATCAAAATATAGAATACCTGTTTCATAACTTTCATCATTAATTACATTATCACATCATTTCGGATAAATCAGGAAATTCAATCCATTCACCCGTATTCTCATCCAGTAAAGGCGGATTAGAAGAATCGGCCTTATACTCTTCCAGTGATTCATACAACACATTTCCCATAAGAGCTTCAAAAAAACTGTCTTCATTATAATACCAGTTCATGAAACTCACACATCCTAACATCGTTATCATGTAACGCATTTTCGTTTCACTCCACTCCCCGAAAAAGAACACTGGTTCATATTCCCAATCCTCTTGCGTAATTCCCCATAATTCCATGGAAACCTTATCCTCTGCCTTCAAATTAAACACCTGTCTTTCCCGCGTTCCAGCTTCAAAATCCGATTGCGAATAATCAAACATTAATTTCGTCGTGTAAGTAATATTTCTTGTTGCCGGACGTTTTACAATCACCCTAAACGTAGCAACAGCCGTATCTGCCGGGACATAATACTCTTCCGGAAAAATCACCTCCAATGCATTTTCCGCAGGAGCCTCAGACTTCAACACCACTTTCCGTGGGTAATTCACAATCTCTCCCATTATCTTTACCCCTACAATCACCGTATCTTGCAACAAAGAATCACCCTGAACATTCATTCCAAAATTCCTTTCCCATTCCAAGTACTTCTCATCATCACTCCAATAATATTTACTTCCGTTCAAGTATCGTCCCCTGAAATTAATCTCGCCCCCTTCCCCAAATTCCACCATATCATATTTTTCACAACTCGAAAAAAATGCAAGCAAAATCATCAACAACCCTATATTTTTATTCTTTTTCATAACATCCATTTTACGTTATAACCATTATTCATCGTATCAATTAGTCATTCCGAATAACTCCTCGTTTTCCGGCCAAGTGAACATATAATTTTTCTCAACCATCCTTTCCACCGGACAATGCAAGAAAGTTGTGTAACCATGCCGCTTGTAGAAAAAGAATAATTGTCCTTCCCCGTAGAACTCTTTGCGATACTCTTTCTCTATCTCATTCAAACGCGTAGCTTCCGTTAAACCCGTGGGATCAACACCCCTAGCCTCACGCACCGCATTCAGATAACCTGCAGCAGTTTGGGCATCCGCTGCACACTCGGCCAGAACGTAATACATCTCTGCCAAACGAATCAACACCACCGTTCCTTCTGTAGAAGACCACATGTTCTCCTGTCTATATTTCCGGGTTGTTATCCCGTTTAAAGCAAAGTCAAAACTAACCCCTTCCCGTATTCTAAAATCATTCGTACCATCATGAGTGACATCAAACATTTCGTACAAAAAATTCATCGTCGAAACATAATAAGAACCGTTAGTCCCGAATTCCTCTTTCACCTGTAAATCAAAATCATCCACGTATATCGAAAACACAATCTCCTTCGAACGTTGCAAATCAGCTACATCGGCCACGAAATCAAATTGTTTGCTATCGATCACCTGTTTCGCATAATTAGCCGCCTCGATTTTATTTCCCGCATACAAGTATACCCTAGCCAATAAAGCTTTCACCGCATACAAGTTCATACGTTTATGACGATAAACCAAAAAACGGTCACTTGTCATACTCTGCTCTTCATACTCATCTTTCGGGAAATCAAAGTTTAACGGATCAGTATTAGTCAACAATATTTCAGCTTGTTTCAAATCGGCAATAATACTATCTACCACCACGTTTGATGACTGCATCTCTTTAGGCTCCCGGTTAAATACCGTCCGGTAAGCAATTCGTTTGGACGTAGGGTTCTGTTCGTATATAGGTCCATACATCCGCAACAAGTCAAAATGCAGAAATGCCCGTAAACCTAAAGCCTCCCCCTTAATAATCTCATAATAATTTTCTGTAGTAAAAACATCCCGCTTCTTATCACAATAATACAGCAAATTATTCACGTTAGCGATAATATTATACATCTTACCCCATATCGCTGTCGTGTAACTTTCTGTCTTCGTTGAAGGGAACGTGTACCACAACTCATCTTGATAAGCTTCCACATTCGAAGGTTCATAACGCTGTCCTAAAATATCTAAAAAGCCGTAACTCAAATTTTTAGCATACAAATCCTTGGATGCCATCTTAATATAGATTCCGGTCAAAGCCTCCTTAAAACCTATCTCCCGACTAAACACCTCTTCTTCCTCCACGGTCGTTTTGGGTTGTACGTCCAACCAATTCGAACAAGAAGAAAAAAATAATATACTCAAACAAACAATTATATATCTTTTCATACCCTATATATTTTTAGAAAGTCACACTTAAAGACATGGAAGCCTGACGTGAGAATGGATATTCTATTCCCCGTTCCATTTTCACTGTTGAAAAACGACAAATATCCTCCATATAGAAACCAATCGTTGCAGAACTTATCCCCACACGTTTCAACCAATCATATCTCGAAGCTTCCATCCGGTAGGATAAATTAATCGTGGTAAACGCAAACTCATTGTCATCCATCACGAAACGTGAACTCTCTTTTGTATCCTCCTTATAAATATCCCCGTCAATAGCTTTAAACAAGACTTGGTCTCCCGGTTTTTGCCAACGACTATATAAAGCTCTCCGGTCTGCATTTTGTCGCAAATTAGCATTCTCAACCTTATCAATCAACGTTTGGTTAAACACCTGCCCACCCCAACGGTATTGTCCGGCAAGCGTCAAACTAAAACCTTTATAAGTAAAAGTTGTTGACACTGCTCCTTGAAACTTAGGTTCGGTATCTCCCACGGGAACTTGATCGGACGAAGAATACAGGTTGGTCAACTGTCCGTCCCGGGTTAAAAATACCTCCCGTCCTGTTTGAGGATCAATACCCATGGAGCGAACAGCCCAAATCGTGGTTTGTGAATAACCGTTTTCATAACGGGGCAACGGATGTTTTTTCCGTTTATCTTCCAAGGCCATTCCCGGATTATTCAACAGATCATCCTCTTTATCCGCCTCTGCCATCTGTTTCTCATTCATCACCTTCAACGCATTCGAAATTTTCTCGATCTTTGATTTATTACGTGCACCATTCAATATAATATTCCAATATGCTTGCTTGGCCGGATTACTATACGGCATTAAACGCAAAGTCACCTCATATCCCTTATTGGAAATCTCTCCCAAATTTTCCTTCATCGTTGAAAAACCCACCGAGGGTGCCATAGAATAATCCAATAAAGTATTTTTCGTATATTTCTCATAATACTCGAACCGGGCACTCACGATATTACGTAACACAGAAAAATCCAACGACACATTATAATTCCTCGTCTGCTGCCACTTCAAATCGGGATTCCCTAAACCATATATCTCCGTCCCTACAACATCCGAACTCTTATACGTCTTCATCAAATTTTTATAAGTGTACATCTGCAAGGACTGATAAGGAGTAAAACCTTGTGACCCCGTGATTCCATAAGTTCCCCGTAAAATCAATTCCTCGAAAATTCCTAAATTCTTGATGAATGTCTCTCGATCTGCATTCCACCGTAAACCGACAGACCAAAAAGGAGCATAACGATTATTTTTACCAAATTCCGAAGAAGCATTTACACTCATACTATAATCAAGAGCATACCGTTGCTTGTAGGAATAATTCAATGTCATCATAAAAGCCAAAGCACGAGCAACATTCTCACTACCCTCCGTATCTTCAAACTCGGTTCCCATATGCACTTCACTCAATTTATCATTCGGGAAACCCATCATGGAAAACGTGGTTGTTTTCGTAGAGTTCTCGTTTATGCTATAACGAGCATACGCTGCCAGCAAATGATCACCAAATGCTTTATTATACGCCCCGGACAAACTGAGACGATAAGAAGTTCCTTCCTTCTTGGTCCAATCATATGACCCTTTCTTAGCGGGATCCGACTCTTGATAAAAATCATTATGCTGAGCTGATTTGAAAATCTCAACTGTCCCATCTTTCCGTGTTAATGTAAAATCCAGACTCAAACGCAAATTATCAATCGGTAAATATTCCACCTTCAACGCTTCCCGAAGCTCAAAATCCCGGCTCTCGTCCTTCGATTCGAATTGTTTATTCCAAAGTGGATTTAAAGTCGGGGTACCGTAGTAAGCCACGACATCACCAAACCCATCTCCCGTACGATTATCGTCCAACAACTGCCGGATATTCCCATGACTATCCGTCTTACGATAATAAGGGTTTACTCTAGCATATTCTTGAAAACTCCCGTAGGGAGAAGTTCTAACCCCGTCAGAATAATCCACCGACAGAGAATTATTAATTAATATTTTATTCGCCCGATAATTCAAATCAATTTTCCCCGTCTTCGTGTTCAGATCCGACTCCTTCATCACCCCAGGAGCCCATTTAGCTCCCAAATAAATTTTATAGCGTAAGGCCCGGTCTCCCCCTTCAACGGTCAGCCCATGCCGATGGGAAAAAGAGGTTTGCACCGGTTCCGCAAGCCAATATGTATTCACCCCTCTCAACACTTCTTGTCGAAGATTATTATAATAATTCATTAATCCCAAATCATCTTTATAAGAATAGTATCCCGCCATTTCCTCTATCCGTAACTTCTCTTCCGCATCCATCAAATCATAAACACTCAAATCCGGCCATTGTAACTCATAATTTCCATTATATGTAAACCGTAACTTCCCAGGTGCAGGAGCTTTTGTCTCCACGACTACCACCCCATTGGCAGCCTCCGAACCATAAATAACCGTTGCCGCAGCATCTTTCAATAATGTGATTGATTCCACTTGTTCCGGATCAAGATCCATGATCGTGGTTGCATCAACTCCAATCACCCCATCCAAAACAAACAAAGGTTGATTGGGACGAGTATTCACATCACCCCGCAAAACTACCACGTCATCACTCTGGTAATTTCCCATACTTGCCTGACCGCGCATCTGAAAATCAGGGATAGCATTCGGATTCGATCCCGTCAAATTACTCGTGTTCATTTTAAAACCCGGATCCAGCATTTGTAGCGCTTTCAGCACGTTACCCGATGTCATACGTTTCAGTTCCTCTCCGGATACTTGTGTAGCCGAACCCGTGAAACCCTCTTTCTTCCGGGTAAAAATACCCGTCACGACCACTTCATCCATTTTTTCGGTCTGCTCCTCCATCACAACCTTCAAATCCTTTTTACCAGCCAAAATCTCCCTATCCTTAATATCTGCCAATTTCACCTTTTGTGTCTCCATCCCCACGAAACGAAAAACCACCACGCCTTTCAACTCTTTCGGTAAAGGCAAACTGAACTTACCATCCACATCCGTGGCACATCCGACCGTGGTTCCCTCGATAAGAACGGTTACCCCGGGTAAAGGATCTCCTCCTTTATCCACCACTTGTCCTTTCATCAGAACGGTTTTCTCTTCTTCTTTAGCAACAACTGTTTTCGGGGTAATTACAATCAAGTTATCCACTAGTCGATAACCGAATCCCTCCCCGAAAATAACCTGTACAAGTTCATCTAACGTTGCTTGATTCAGATTCACTGAAATCTTTTTTGTCACATCCACTTCTTTTTTACTGAAAAAGAAATCTTGTTTCAACTGCTTTTCGACTTCCAAAATTACCTGCTCAACAGTAGCATCCTTCAGTTTCAAGCTAACCGATGCATTCTGGCTTCGAACCTCCGCTGAAAGATGTGTCAATCCTATCAGCATGAATAAAATCACTATCTTCATCACTCGAAATAGGTTAAAAAGTTTCCTGAATGTGCTGTTCATGCACACACCTCGTTTTTTTTTCATAACTTTGTAATTGAATTAATACTTGAATTCTCTTCGGAGAATGAACACGGGGGTTGTTAGCGGCAATCCCCGTTTTTCTTTCCTAACGTTTTATAATAGTTATCACTTTTCCTTTTACTTCAAAATCAACATTTGTCGTTGCCTTGATCACGGACAACACTTTATCCAAATCCATATCCCGCTTAATCACGCCTCGGAATTCGTAATCTTTCAGTTCCGAATTCTGGTAGAACACCTCGAAATCATACCAACGCTGCAACTGGCGCATGATCAAATCCAGCGTCATCGCCCGGAACACGAACCGTCCCTCCCTCCACGCCACGTATGGCTCCACATCCACCTTTCTCACGGTCAATAGTCCCGACTGCACATTCATCACGCTCTGCATCCCCGGTTTCAGAATCTCTTCCTGCTTGTTCTTCATAGATGACACCCGAACCGATCCGTTCACCAGCGTCGTGTAGATCTGCCCGTCATCACCATAAGTGTTCACGTTAAACGATGTTCCCAGAACAGTCACTTCCGCCCCGTTCATTCGAACGATAAAAGGACGCAAGCTATCTTTATGTACCTCGAAATAGGCCTCTCCTTTCAAATCAACGATCCGTTTCCCATCACTGAATTCTACCGGATATTTCAATTCGGAATCCGCATTCAAAAACACCTTGGTACCATCCGATAATACTAATGAATACTCTCCCCCGATAGGCGTTGTCAACTTGTTATACTCTTCTGTTACCATTCCTTTTCCACGCTCTTCATACACGATTCCCTGACTGCTGGTAGCCACCCGTACTCGTTCATTCAACAAAATATTCAAATTCTGCCCTTGCTCCAACACCACCTCTTTCCCGTCAGCCATCATTAAAATAGCCTTTGACGTTCCGGGCTGCATCACGCTCTTTGCCAACTCTTGCTCCTCGTGTATATCCCGAACCCCGCTTATCGTACGTCCCACGAATAAACCCACCAACAAGATAATCGAAGCCGCAATCGACCAGCGCAAAGTCATCCGACGACTCTTCCGATCATAAATACTCTTTTCTAAATACAGGAATTCTTCCTCACTATTCTCTCCATAGCTTTGTCCCGACAACTTTTGCCGGATTGCCGCGATCTCGTCCAATAACTCAACATGATCTTTCTCTTTCAACCATGCTGTCACTTCCTCGTCATTCAACTCTTCCCTCCGAGTAAGTAACCTATTGGCAAACTCTATATCATCATCCTTATAACCCATTTTTTTGCTATTTTTATAATAACACAACAAGCCTCCTCAAATGGGTGACAAAAAATTAAATATTTTTTGTTCGGGAATAGTTGATCCTTCCGTTATGGTTGCTCTCCCCTTTCACTACCTCATAAACATAGTAACTACATAACATGATTTCTCCCTTGTCATTGATAATCAAGTGGAGTTTGAACCCGAAAAACCACCCCATGGAGCACTGTACCCCTAATAACCAGGAAAATAATTTTAATCTTATATCGAGCTCACGTTAGAATTAAGCATTTTGATGAAATTTCTACCCAATCAAACTATCATCTTGTAAGAGATTTGTTATAATAGACTTATCATGATATTAACATTTACTATTATAATCTAATATTTTACTATTTTAATAGGAGCGGAATAGGGGAGGAATGGGAGCGGAATGGGAGCGGCTTACAATATGATAACAATATGATAGCAAATTGTTGACAATATTTTACATTAATTCAAACTGATCTTTTGTTGAAAATCCCTAAACCTATGAATACAAAAACACTCGGTTAGGGGTATTTTAAGGTAACGAATAAATATCTGACGAGAGTTCGATATAAAAACGGTAAGTTATATCGAATTCACGTTAAATACTTAAATTCCCATGTATGAGCATCCAACAAAAAAAACAGGACTCTCGAAAATCCTGTTTTCAAATTATTCCGGAAAATAAAGGAATACCTCTATTTATATTTCTTCATTATTTTCTCGATAACCTCAGCTGTTAACTCATGTCCTTGCAGGAAAGGAAACCCTTCCCAACGAACAATACCTTTCGGATCAATCAAAATCACGTGAGGAATTCCCTTTACCCCAAGTGCTTTCTTCATTACTCCTTTAGTATCCACTGCACTAAAATATTCAATATTCGGGTCTTTCATCTCTTTCACTTTAGCGGCAGTTTCATCAGAAATTCCGATAACGACCAACTTTTTCCCGAACTTTTTAGCGAATTCGTTTAATTCGGGAATAGCTTTCCGGCACGGACCACACCATGTTGCCCAAAAGTCAATCAGAATGAATTTACCCTTCAATTTCGGTTGTTGGGAAATCCACTCTTCCACCACAAATTCCGGGGCTTTCTTATTCAAAAAAGAGTCCGCCCATAATTTTTTTCCGTTATTGGACTCTTGTCCAAAGACGTTTGACAGGGTCAACGTCATTACGATACATACAATTAACTTCATCATTTTTTCCACTATTTTAAATTAACATCCCAATTTTCAAACATTTATACTCGTTCCCGTTTCAGCAGGAATAACATCACCATTTCCCCCTTCAACTCGTTTCGCAGGAATTTCAATCCTCGTGAAATATGAGTCTTTACCGAATTTACACTAATTCCCATCACGTCAGCCACGTCCTTGTATGTTTGGCCTTCAACAAAACATTTCATCAGTACTTCCCGTTGTTTTTCAGGCAATTCGTCGAGTTTCTCGTTCAAGCGGGCCATACGTTGTTCATAATCATCCAATTCCTCATCAGCATTCTGCAACGCCTCGACAACTTCCCGTTCGTTCATAGCCACGACACGCAAATGTTTCAAATAATTCAAGGCGTAATTCTTAGATAAGGTGAACAGGTAGGACTTCAAAGAATAAGAAGTATCCAATTTCTTTTGATTCTTCAACACCACGAGGAACACATCATGCACGATGTCCTTAGCCACCTCTTCGTCGTTCACGTAGCTACACACAAATCCGACCAAATCCTCGAAATGGGATTTAAATAAACTTTCAAAAGAATCACTATTTAAATCATTTCCTATCATGATACGCATATAACTAACACGACCTCTATCTATGCAAAAGTAAACTTTTTATTGAAGACGACAAACAACTAATCCAATTATAAAATAGATAACGAACAAATTCCCCATAAGTTGAATAAAATAAAAAGAAGAGAGAACCATTCTTGATTTTAGAATGACTCCCTCCATATAAATTCAAACACAAACCTCAATTCCAACCGGTAGCTTCCACTATAATCCGGGGAATATCCGTGTTGTTCAACGGACTTCCAGCAAAACGCCAAGCACCCGCACCGATAGCATACATGGGTACCCGTGTACCAGTATGTTCCAGTGTAGTCCATCCCATTTGAGCTTTATCATTCAATAATCGGACTGCTTGTTGGGCCAAAGGTTCAACAACTGCATACATTCCCCAGACTGCAGGGCTCGCCTGCAAATACGAACGTTCAAATTCCTGCTTCAAAGCCTCTTCCTCTTCTTTCATGATTTCAATCTTACTCCAAAATCCCAACTCTTCCGAAAACACCTCTTTCACTTCTTCCCAAGTTACTTTTCCTTCTCGATTCTCTCGCAAATTAATCAACCGATTCGAGAGGATATCCAAAGAATGCTGTTGTAGAGACAAAAGTTTCAGATTCAACTCGTATCCCCGTGTTCCGAGTCCCACGCCCCCAGTTTCGTGATCTGCTGTCACGATAATTAACGTCTCTTTCGGATGTTGGCGGTAAAATTCCAAGACAACTTCCACGGCATCCGAGAAATCCATCACCTCTTTCACCATTGTAGCCCCGTCATTGCTATGACATGCCCAATCGATTTTACCGCCTTCTACCATCAGAAAAAAACCTCTATTTGACTTTTGAAAAAGATAATCTATCGCCCCCCGGGTGATCTCGGACAGGGTCAAATCACCCGGTTGTCGATCAATCGCATAAGATAAGCTAAAAGGATTCGCCCCGGCTTCCTGCACGAATAGCATCTTGGATGCCCCCTCCCGTTTACGGTTAAAATCGTCATATCCCCTGACAACCGTGTAGCCAGCCTCCTCAAAACAACAGTACACCTCCGGTGCGGCAGAATCCGTCAGCGAACGAGTTTGCAAAAATCCGCTTCCGGCATAAAGGTCGAAATCCGCCTTGATGGCATCCATGGCTATCTCGTAATACATACTCCGGCTTGGCTGGTGGGCATAAAACGAAGCCGGTGTCGCATGATCGATACTCACGCTGGTAGCAATTCCCACCCCCATACCTCTTTCTTTTGCCTTCACGGCAATGCTGTACACGTCTTTCGAATGAATGGCATCCTTGCCAATGGTTCCGTTTGAAGTACGCATTCCCGTTGCCAACGCTGTTCCCGCGGCAGCAGAACAGGTGATCGCATTAAAGGCCGAGTAAGTCGAGACCACATTGGTTACCGGAAATCCGGTAAAGGACAACGAGTCTAAACCGATACGCCCGGCCCGTTCGGCGAGATAGAACTGCGTTCCTGTCACCTGACTACTTCCCATCCCGTCCCCAATAAGGAAAAACACATATTTAGGTCTATCCCCTTTATACTCATGCACAGAGCAAGAATATATTCCCAAAAACAGGATCAACACACAGAAGCAGGTAATATTTTTCATCTCTCGAGTTATTTTGAAACTTCCTTCAGAATGTTTTTCACCATTCGTTTCGTGCATTTTTTACTAGCTTCTTTGATTTTCTCGCACGAGTTCAATGCTATCGTATTATAGGAATTCGTATCGGTCAAAATACTTTTTTTATTCTTATCATACATACTAAAACTGATCGTATGGAAAATCGTGTTAAAAGGTTGTTCTTGTTTATTCAAGAAATAGCCATTAATCACCAACACGTAGTCAACCCCGGTTTCCCGTATCAAATTCTTAAAATCCTGCTCAGATACTCCTGATAAATCTGCCACGGAAACTTTTTCCGGTTGTTCCACGACCTTTATATTTTTAAGCAACTCTTCAACCACGGTACTTTTTCCGTTCAATACCACGAATATCGGATCGCATTCCGCCATACTCTCCGTAACAATACCGTTCAAACGAGATCCTACCGAATCCTGCCCTATATTCAACTCTTCAGCAATCATATCCAACGAATAGTAATTGGACGTGACATTCGCTTCCGGTGTGATAATCAATATTTTTTTCTCAAGCGAAGATGAGGTTTCCCGTGTTTTAGGCGAAGCATGCAAACTCATCATGCAGCAACAAAATAATAGTAAAATGATTGTCTTCATATCGTTTTTATTCATCGTTTATTTTTATAGATCAACGCTCGGAAATCACCAACGGGAGTTCCATTTCCAGATTCTGTTCTGGTGTAACGTAAACGTTTTTCACTTTTACTTTCACCGTCTTGGGGCAACCATTTTTGAAAGATGCACCCAAAGCAGACACGCTATTCTCTTTCACGAGGCAAGGCACATCATTCCGAATCGAGAAACCTTCCGGTAATTCCTGAAATTCAAAAACAAAAGGCATTCCCGTGAGATTTTCAATTTCAAATAATCCTTTTTCTTCTGACACTCGGGTAAGTCTTACCACCACACCATGCCCAACAATCGGTTCTACATGTTCCTTACGCCCCATCAACTGGTTGTTCCATAATGCCACGGTCCGATGTTCGCGAAGAGCATCCATCACTGCTTCTTTTGTTTTTTCCTTTGCCAACACGAGAGTCATAACCTTAAAATTGTCAGCACTCCTTTTTTGAGCCATCGTCGTATGTACATCGGTGTTTGCCAAAATCGTCAAATTGTAATCCAAACACCATTGAAAAGCGATCGGTTCGTAGCGCTCGCCATTCACGATTTCAATCCCCATCATCAAGCCTTTATTTTTCAAAGTTTCATGTATAGGATACCAATGAGATTTATTATCCTTCGAGGGATAAGCGGTATGATTCCAAAATATAAAACCACCTTGTCGTCTAGCCTCTTCAAGCGTCTCAATTACAGTTGAAGCATCTCGGGAATCTTGCTTGTTCACAAATTTTTCTAACGGGTTGGCATCTTTTATATCAATCACGTTGAGATGGCCGGGAGCCATCGCCCGCGTCACTTCTGCAGAACGAATCAACAACACACCGTAACGTTTTGCCTCTTCTTGTGCCAAATCGAAAGAATGATTGTGATCGTGTGAGATAAATTCATTCAAATGAGGACGATATTCGATATGTTCCGAAAGTGCAATGATATCAAGATCTTCCTCGTATGCTTCCACCACTCGAACGGTAGGCCACACTTGACCATCCGAAAACACCGTATGCTGATGAAAATCAGCTTTTAGTACCATATATTCACCCGCATTAGGAAACGAGAACTGTTGTTTTCTTAATTGTCCTTGCACGCACAGACACACGCATAATAAAATCGGTAAAACAAGTAATGCTTTCATTTTGTCTTTATTTTACTCATTAAAACATATATTTAACTCCCATTTGAATTTGCCAAGGGTTTCCTCCCGGACTCTTTTTACCGGCAGCATTGTTCACGGTATACTTGAATGTTTGAGTGGCTGTATCAAATCCAGTACAGTTCAACAACTCTTGTTTACCCAAGTTATGTGTCAAACCACTTTTTTTATCGATCAGGTTAGCCACGTTAAAAATATCGACGGACAATTCTAGTCTCTGTTGCTTATAAAAATTGAAAATCTTGGAAACCCGGACATCCCACGTACCACTAAATCCATTTATCCCCCCGTTTCTCTCGGCAATTTTACCAAAACTTTTGCGCAGATATTTCTTAAAACTCTTATCCACATCCGGGTTTTCGAGCAAACCGTTGATCCCGTCCCGTATTGCCTGAGGGACACTAGAATCATTCGGATCGAATACAAACGCCAGGTCATTCCCTTTTACAAAATCACCGTTTATATTCCCGTTCACAACCATGGAATAACGAGTTCCTCCTATTCCCGAGTAACGTACCCCCACGTTAAAACCGTGAAAAGAGGGGAGATTTCCATACAACACCACTTTGTGGCGGAATTGATTATCCGAATAACTCATTTTACTCAAATCACGGGGATCATCTACAATCATGTTGTAAAGCGTCGCACTGTTTGCCACGTTACCGTTGTAAGAGGTATTATCTTTAGAATCATTCCACGTGTAACTAGCTGTTATTTGCCCATCACGACAGTAACGCACGGAGACATCTGCCACGATTGTATAAGTATTCACTTTTCCGTCACTATTCAATTCAAGCACTCTACCGATTTTCTCGGACTTACGCCCATTGGTCCACTGGGTATTTCCAAGGGTATCTATAGATGCGACCGGAACGTAAACTCCGCGGTTCCCCTCGTTTGCTAAGCGGAAAAAAGGTTCATCCACCATATTTCGGTCAACATACATATAATTGTTACGCCCGAATGTCCCGTAAAAACTGATTCCCGCCCGGATTCTCTCAGAAATAAAACGATTATATGACACGTTGAACTTGTAGACCGTGGGGATTTTCACGTTTGAACCATTCACGTTGAATGTCGCCGCTTTATCCAATCCCAACTGATCAAATAGTTCCACGCCGGGCACACTGGACGGATCTTCTCGATAACCGGGAAAATTCGGAATAGGCAGCACATAGTCTTTAGAAGATATATCCACTGATAATACTTTCAATCCATCAAATTCCAAATTGTTCACCATGGCATAGTTATTCATGTTCGAACCGAATATACCTGCCCCAACACGAACGATATCCACACTACGTTCCCCTATATCCCATGTCAGTTGAAAACGGGGCTGTAATTGAAAGGCGGCTACTTTATTGGTTGTTTTTAGACCTAGTTCTGCCGTCAATAACTCGTTATCATCGGGGTTCGAAAAATAGTAAGAGTAATCACCTCTTAATCCCAAAGTGACATCCACCCCTCTAAACGGTTTAAACTGGGCCTGCCCGTATAATGCAGCATTCAATACACTTTGCTTCACCGTCGGGTCTGTTACAGGAACCTCCCGTGCATATCTATACGGGGTGTTATTCTCGAATGCCTCCAATCCTTTGTAATAATAACGACCGTTCATTTCGCTCGTCGCTTTAGAACTCAAATGTGTATACATGAGATCTATACCGAAGGTGTAGTTCACTTTATCGGTATTATAATACAAGTTATCCACGAATTGGATCACATTGTTAACAAATTTTTCCGGAACATACCGTTGTCCTCCCAACTGAATACTGGATAATTTGTACTCTTTACCATCAATCGTGGAGGTAATATTCTCTACGATCGCTCTCGGTATATTGGAAGAAGGTACTTGTTTACTCGGTTGCCCGTCATCCAATGTATAAAGATATTGCAATTTAGCCTCATTCGTCATTTTAGGACCGAACACGGAACGCAAGGAAGCCAACAAACTGTTGTCTGACGATACATGTGTACCATATACTTCAAAAAGATTAATTTTACTATTATCATTGATACCCAAATCATTCACGTCACGGTTATAATTATTTCGAATGGTCAACAAATTTGTGGCATTTAATTGCCAATCAAGACGACCGAATACACTGTTGGACTTTCTTTTTTTATCGAACGAACCGGTTTGAGGAGAAGCCGCAACACCATATTTTTCACGGGCAATTGCCAAAAATTTATCCAGATTTTCCTTCGTTATCCCGTATGTCTTCTCATCATCTGTTCCGTGTATATCTGCAATTAACAAAGGACGTTTGTCATCCTGGTGATCCCACGCGACAAAAAAATGCATCCGGTTCTTGATGATCGGTCCTCCAAGGGATCCCCCGTATTGGGAAATAGAGTATTTGTCACTGCGCTTATTTCCACGAGTATCGTACTGACTCGACAGTTTATCTGCTCGATGAAAAAAGAATGCCGACCCGTGAAATTGGTTTGTTCCCGATTTGGTCACGGAACTGATCATTCCTCCCCCGGCCCTTCCTTGCGTGACATCATAGCTATTGGTCACAACTTCAAACTCACGGATAGCTTCCATAGATACAAGGAAAGGACCGCGATTGGAGGTCCCACTTGAAGTCGGACTTTTCGCCGTCATACCATCTATCGTGTAGGTCGTGGAAGAATACAACTGCCCGGCAAGGTTACTACCCGAACTAAGCGGGGAAAGATCTACCAGTGTGGTAAAATTTCTTCCATTTACCGGAAGGGTCTGAAGACTTTTACCGGAAATTGATGTAGCCTCTCCCAGCACATCTATCTTTTTCTTCATGCTATTGGCCACCACATCAACTTCACTGATATTTGTGGATTCTTCTTTCATTTCAAAATCAATCCGTAAAACATCTCCTTGGTTTAGGGTGTAATTTTTTTTCACTTGATCGCCATATCCGATAAACGACACCGTGATCGTGTAAGGGGAACCTAACGGGAGTTGTTTTAAACTGAATTCTCCGGTTACCGAGGTGGCCGTTCCTGTTTTGAAACCGGTAGATTCATTTTTGACGATAACAGTTGCTCCAATAATCGCCTCGCCGTTCTCATCCACAACTTTACCAACAATTGAAGCATTTGTTCCTTGGGCTAGCACTTCTGGCAAAGACACACACCATAATGCTAACATACAAATAAAAGATTTTACAAATAAACATTTTATCACGTAATTACTCTTTTTCATAATTATCTTTGTTTTGATTACGTGACAAAAGTATGGGCAGAATATGACAATCATGTTGCCCTATTATTAAGAAATAGTGACAACATTGTGGCAACATGATAGGCCCATCAAGGGCTACTCTCTCACTCTACAAACGCAATGGCAGAGCGTATCTCGCCACTGAGTAACAGTAACGATAATTCGGAAACTTTCGCCTGATAGATCGCTGATAGCTTTCGGTCAACGGCATCGATGTAACTACGTTGAAATTCCCGGAACTCGATTCCGGAGAGTGATCCGATCTTGTATTTCTCCAAAGCCGCATCCAGATTATCCTCGGCAACTTCGGCACTTTCAATCTCGAAATTTACCATCAGCAGGTTGTTTTCATACGTATTGTACATCAACGCCAAATCCCCCAGCGTTTCCTTTTCCGCCTCTTGGTAGGTTAATTCCATGTTTTCCAATTCCAATTTGGCATTTTTGATTTTCGTTCTATTCTGCAAACGACTGAAAATAGGAACATTTAACGAGAATCCCCAGTAAAAACCGTTTGACCGGTTCAACGTGGTACTGGAAGAGGGTGTATCTGTCTTGTTATAGTTGTACCCGGAATTGAAATCTAGCGTCGGAAATAATACGGCACGGGCATTTTTCAAATCCAGTGCGGAAATTTTCTGATCTTTTTTAGCGATCAACAAGGTGGTATTTCCTTCCAAAGTTTTTTGCTCCAAGGTACCCAATACCAGTTGCGGCCCCAGCAAGATCGTGTCTTGCACGTAATTCACCATTTGCAAATCCGTATTCATCAATTTGTTCAACGTGATATAGGCACTTTTTAAAGCCTCCTTTTGCCGCACGTAGGTAGAGCTATCCGTGTTCAAATCAATTTTTGCCTGTTGAGCTTCTAACCCAGATCTATTCCCAATCTTGTAACGTACTCTGGCCTCATCATAACGTTCATTCGAAAGTTCCAAAGAATGACGTGCTGCTATCAACTTATGGTGTTGTACCAGCACGTTATAATAAGCTGCACTCACGTTCAAGATCAAGTTCTCCACGGCTTGCTGCACGGCAAGTTCGCCCATTGCCAATAACTCTTTCTGTTTTTCATGGGTGGTGAACATCTCTAACCCGTCAAATATCCGCCAGTTTAGAGCAACACCCGCGGAGTAGTTATCCGTTTTTACATCCGACATCTTATTCACCTCACCCACGCTATTCTCGGTCTTCGTGTCATTCCGGGTCTGTGTCTGTTTCGCAGTCCCTTCCAATGTCGGTAGGAAAGTCGAGTAATTCAAATTATTCTTATCCATCCGAGCCTCGTTCCTGATGATTTTAATGGAAAAATTTGATTCCAAGGCTTTTTCCAAACATTCATCCAAACTTACACGTTGTGCGGAACAATTGAAAATTGAGAATTGAAAATTGAAAATGAACAATAAAATGATCATTTTCCCTATCCATTTCATATATCGTAAATTCTGTTTTTTCATAGTCATTCTTTAATTCTACTCGCAAATTTTTCAATTTGTTCAATCTTCTATCTCTTCAATTATTTTTACTTCTTTCGACGAAAGGTAGGTGTAAATAGCCGGGATCACGAAGAGTGTCAACAGCGTGGAACATACCATACCTCCTACTACCGCAATACCCATGGCAACACGGCTCTCAGCTCCCGCGCCCGTGGCCATTGCCATCGGAAGAATACCTAACACGGTAGACAAACTCGTCATCAGGATCGGACGTAAACGAGACACGGCCGAATCCTCTATCGCCTCACGCATGGACAAACCGGCTAACTTACGTTGGTTGGCAAATTCCACGATCAGGATACCGTTCTTCGAAACCAACCCGACCAACATGATGATACCAATCTGGCTGAAAATGTTCATGGTCTGCCCAAAATACCACAAAGCAACCATAGCACCGATCAATGCCAATGGAACTGTAAACATGATGATTAACGGATCACGGAAACTTTCGAACTGCGCAGCAAGTACCAAATAAATAAATACCAACGCCAACATGAAGGCGAACATCAAACTGGAAGAACTTTCCACGAAGTCCTTGGATGTTCCAGATAACGTGGTTTTAAAGTCATCGCTCAATACCTCATCGGCAATACGATCCATCTCTTCCAATCCTTGAGAAAGAGTCACGCCCTTTGCCAGACCGGCAGAAACGGTTGCCGACACGAAACGGTCATAACGATATAACTGTGGCGGCATGGAACTTTCGGACGTTGTGATCAGATTATCCAGATGAATCAAGTCGCCATTGTTATTCCGCACGTATATTCCTTTCAAGTCACTCGGTTTGTTTCGATCTTGACGCTCCAACTGGGAAAGTATCTGGTACTGTTTTCCATTCATGATGTAGTAACCCACCCGTTGCTCACTCATGGTCAACTGAAGTGTTCTGGCAATATCCTGCACGGAAACCCCCATACTGGCAGCCTTGTCCCGATCAATATTAATGGTCAACTCCGGTTTCGTGAACTTCAAATTCAAATCAGATGCCGAAAATACCGAACTCTTGTTCACCTCGTCCATGAAAATAGGTAATATCGCCTTCAAATCATCCAGATTTTTCGCTTGGATTACGTATTCCACCGGAAGTCCTCCCCGCCGGCCACCGAAGGTCTGTTGCTGGGAAACCAACGTTCGGCCTCCTGTAAACTGACGCACGTCTATAGCTAACTCGTCGGCAATCTCCTGTTGAGTCCGTTTCCGCTTGTCTGCATCAACCAACCATAATTGTAAACTTGCACGGTTTGTTTGTCCTCCCCCGATGAATTGAATCACTTTCTCTTGTTCCGGCACGGTTTGTTCCACAAAGGTTGAAATTTCATCCGCGTAACGGGCCATATACTCGTAGGTAGCTCCTTCCGGAGCGACAGAATTCAAACGAATATTCGAACGGTCCTCCAAAGGTGCCATTTCCGAGGGAATCAATAACCACAGGAAATAAATAGCTACACCGGAAGCCCCGAGTATAATGATTGACCAATAACGGACTTTCAAGAATCGCTGTAACCAACGACGGTACACCCGGTTCATTCCCTCGAAAAAAGGTTCTGTTTTCCGGTAAAACCAGTTTTGCGTGGCATTCCGGGTCAATAATTTCGTGGAGATCATCGGTGTAAATGTCAACGCCACGAAAGAGGAAACCACTACGGCTCCGGCAATCACCACACTAAATTCACGGAACAAACGCCCCGTGGTTCCTTCCAAGAAAACGATCGGGAAGAACACGGCCACCAACACCACTGTTGTCGCGATAACGGCAAAAAATATCTCGTTTGATCCTTTGAATCCCGCCTGCAACGGGGACATTCCTTGCTCTATTTTCGTGAATATATTCTCCATGACCACAATAGCATCATCAACCACCAAACCGATGGCCAGCACGACAGCCAGCAAGGTCAATATATTGATGGTAAACCCGGCCACGTACATAATGAAAAAGGATGCAATCAATGACACGGGGATTGCCAGAACAGGAATTAACGTCGTCCGCCAACTCCGCAAGAAAAGGAAAATGATCAAAACAACCAAGAGGAAAGCCTCGAAAATCGTGTCCTCCACCTCGTTGATTGAACTCCGGATGAATACCGTGTTGTCGAAAGCTATCGTGGCATCAATATCTTCCGGCAGGTCCTTTTCCAAATCCTGCATCACGAGATAAGCCCGGTCTGCAATATCAATGTAGTTTGCTCCCGGCTGGGGAATCAAAGCACACATCACCATGGGAAGGCCGTTACGTTTGGCTATACTCCGGGTGTTCTCGGCATCCACTTCCGCCACACCAATATCTTTAAAACGGACAATTTTTGATCCTTCTCTCGAAATGACCAGATTGTTGAAATCCTCGATAGACATTAATCGTCCCAAAGTACGAATTGTCAACTCGGTATTGTCTCCTTCCACTCGCCCGGAAGGTAATTCGATATTCTCTTTTTCAACGGCAGACTGCACGTCCATCGGGGTCAACCGATGTGCTGCCAGTAAAGCCGGGTCCATACGCAAACGCACGGAATAACGTTTTTCTCCCCAAATATCCACGCTACTCACGCCGGGGATGGTCTGTAACCGTTCTTTGTAATAGCGTTCGGCATATCCGCTCAGGTCAATCAACGAACGTTGACCACTACGCAAAGAAACAGCAAAAATAGGTTGGGCATCCGCATCCGCCTTGTACACGGTCGGGGGATCTATATCCTGCGGTAACCGACGTAACGTTCCGGAAACTTTGTCCCGGACGTCATTAGCTGCCGTTTCCAAATCCACGCTTAATTCGAATTCTATCGTGATCCGGCTTTGTCCATCACGGCTCGTACTACTTAACGAACGGATTCCCTGTATACCATTAATGGCCGACTCCAAAGGCTCGGTAATTTGTGTTTCAATAACATCGGCGTTAGCCCCCACGAACGAGGTCGACACGGATATTACCGGGGGGTCCACGCTAGGGTAGTCACGCACGCCTAAATATAGCAACCCGATGGAACCGACAATGACCAAAATCAAGTTTAACACGGTTGCCAGCACCGGACGCTTTATACAGGTTGAAGATAAACTCATACCACTGATTAATTTTAGATTTATGATTTTAGATTTTAGAATCTAAACTCTAAATTTTAAACTCTAAACTTTTTCTCTATTTATTCAACTTGACATTCACGATCATTCCCTCACGCAATTGCATCAAGCCTCCCGTTAACACGGTGTCACCCACCTGTATTCCGGAAGTTACTTCCACGAATTGGGAATCCCTACTGTCTGTTTGCACGGGTACGCTGGTAGCTTTTCTATTTTTTACTACCCACAAACGTTTCCCGTCCATCTCCGGCACGACGGCCTCTGTCGGAACAAGTATATATTTCAAATTCTCAGCTGTCATCAACTCCCCCTTCACGAACATTCCCGCTACCAAATTTTTAGTATTCCGGTAACGAGCCCGCAGATTTATGGTATGAGTAGCCACGTCCGCCTGTGGATCAACAGCATACACTTCTGCCTCGATCTGATGTTCCATCCCGCTAGGTTGGAAAGTAAGTTTTCTACCCACTAAAGGCAGGTCAATATATTTTTCAGGAATAGAAAATTCAATTTTTAAATAAGAATTATCAACAATCGTGGACACCTTAGTACTCGGTTGCAAGTAACTCCCCTCACTCACGAAACGAAATCCCATTCGACCGTCAAAAGGAGCCCGGATTTCAGTTCGAGCAATTTTAACCTTTAATAATTCAATATCAGCCAGATTCATATTGTACTCGGTCTCCAACTGCTGGAATTCTTCCACGCTGATGGATTCCCGCTTTAATAGTATCCGCTGTCTTTCCAATTTGGCTGCCAATAATTCTTTTTGGAATTCGGCACGAGCGAGTTGAGCCTGCAAATCCGAATCATCCACTTTCACTAACAAGGTTCCTTTCTTCACCAACGTCCCTTCTTCAAAAGCGATCTTCACAACTTTACCGGCTGTTTCCGAAACCAGTTCGACTTCTTCATTTGCAACCAATAATCCCGTTACGGGAATTCCATTACCGGAAGTTGACATAGATGCCACGATCCCCGATACCGGTAAAGCCCCCCGGTTAGTCGCCTTGGGAGCTGTTGTCGGGGTTGACATCTCTTTATCCGAAGAAAAATCCAAACGAAGGATCACGATTGCTCCCACGATCACGACCGGAATTCCAATTTGTAAAACTCTCTTTAAACCTTTGTTCATATTTTAAATCATTACATACCAAAAATGCCTGTTTCAGCAAAGCTTAGACAAGTATTCACAACACTGTTGTTATGACATCAAATATCCCCAAAAGTTTATCAACAAACCGTTAATAGTTTGTTAAAATAACGAGATGTTTTAGATATTTTATTTAAAACCAATGGCGCCATTTAAACACGATGAAACCAAACACGGAAAAGAGTATCGAGATAACAATCACGATCAAAAATCCATAAGGATTTTCCTCCAAAGAGTTCGGAACATTCATCCCGTACAAACTAGCAATCAAGGTCGGTAACATTAATATAATCGAGATGGACGTCATCCGTTTCATCACGATATTCAAATTATTGGAAATCACCGAAGCGTAGGCATCCATTGTACCGCTTAAAATATCACTATAAATACGGGCCGAATCCTGAGCTTGCCGCAATTCGATCTCCACGTCCTCCACCAAATCCTCGTCGAAGAATTGCCGCTGCACTTTCAAGGTCTTCATTTTGATCAACAAGTTGTCATTCCCACGCAAAGAAGTGATAAAGAATACCAATGATTTCTCGATTTTCAGCAACCGTTGTAATTCTTCATTCCGGATGGAACGTTCCAATTCGACCTCTGCCATGTGCATTTGGGCGTTGATTTGTTTCAAGTATTTCAAATACCACACGGAGGCAGAAAGAAACAAACGGAAAACAAGATCCCAATTATTGGCAATCTCCAAGTTTTTACGAATCACGTAATTGATGAAATCAGGTATCATTTCTGTCTCGTAATAGCACACGGTTACGAACATATCCTCCTTCACGATAATCCCCAAAGGCACTGTGATGAAAGGAATACTTGTATCTACCGACTTAAAGGGAATACGCAGGATCATCAGCGTCCATCCATCCTCTACTTCCAAACGGGAACGCTCGTCCACGTCTTCAACGTCATCTATAAAAGCCTCCGGAACTCCCATTTCGTCGATCAGGTAGCGAAGATCGTCCTGAGTAGGTGAAACAACATTAATCCAGCAATTAGGTTCCCATACTTTCTTTTCCACGAACCCTACTTTACCCATTAGGAAAGTTCTCATAATAATCCTCCTTCAATTTATGAATAGAGGCATTTATCGAGAACCCCTATTCAGATTAATACTGTTGATGATAGTCGTCCATATCTTGTTCTATGAATTTTGCCACAAAAGTAATCTTTTTATTGTAAAACAGCAATTATTTCTTTAAATCGATGAAGACCGGAAGATGATCACTGTATCCTCCAATGTAGTGAGGCCCCCGATAGGTCGGTTTCGGACGAACACCGAAAGTCCCTCGCTCTTCTTCAAGTAGAAAATCCGCATCATAGATACCCATTCTTCGGGACACCTGCAAACCAGCTTCCCCGTTCAACAGGTTCCCGGAAACGATGATGTGATCCAGCGTCTGCCACTCTCCCTTGTAACGATAACTACCATAGTTTTTTCCTAGCAAGTAATACCCGGTGTTGTAAAAGTTTTCAGATTCAATTGTCCCGGATTCCGGATTTCGAGTTTTCAATGTCTTTTGCGCAGATGTATTCGCCCGTCCGTTCAAATCTCCCAAAATCAAAATCATGGCCCGGGGATGAATATCCTGTATAGAATCCACCTTCTGCCTTACGACGGATGCTGCTTTTACCCGTTTCCATTCACTTTTCGCCTCCCCACCACGCATAGAAGGGAAATGACAAACAAAAACATGAAGAGTATCGTTTGGGGCCAATATACCCTCACAATAAAGTATATCCCGGGTGGCCTCCCCGCTTTTTAAGTGGACAGGAAAGAAAGCGTTATGCAATAGCCGAAATGAATCTTTCCGGTAGAGTAAAGCAACATCAATTCCCCTTGTATCCGGGGAGTCGGCATGTACAATACTATAATTACCATCCGCCAACACCGTTTTGTTTACCAAGTCTGAAACAACATTCCGATTCTCCACCTCGCTCAAGCCGATGAGTAGCGGAAACTTTCCCGCCCCGAGACCGTTTAACACTTTCGAGATATTGAGTAACTTTCGGGTATAACGTTCCCGATTCCAATGCTGTTTTCCCCGGGGAGTAAAATCGTCATCTGCCGTCAGCGTGTCGTTTCGGGTGTCAAATAAATTTTCCGTATTATAAAACACGACTCGTTCCCGCATCCCCATCTGGGCATATGAAACACAGGAGACACACAATAAAAATATCTCGATACAGGCCTTTAGCAACATCACTAGAGTAAAATAAGATGTTTCTCCAACAAAGCGATAATTTTACTCCTTAATAAATTTGCATTAATCGGTTTTGCCGTGTAGCCGTCAAACCCGCTGGCCATGATTTTCTCTTCATCAGAGGCATAAGCATAGGCTGTAACCGCAATCACGGGAACCGTCCCGGAAATCTTGCGGATTTCCTGCACGGCTTGAAAACCATTCAACTCCGGCATATTTATATCCATTAAAACTAAATGTGGATCGTGTTCTTTAAACAATTCAACGGCCTCCCGGCCATTCCACGCGTGTATCAATTGATAATCCTTTTTCAATATGGATTCGAAAAGCATGTAATTACTCGGATTATCTTCAGCAACCAGTATCTTAAGTTTATTTTTCTCGACTACTTGCTGAACGATTTTCTCTTCCTTTATTTCTTGACAATGCAATTTTACAGCCACGTAAGGAATCGTAAACCAAAAAGTTGTTCCTTGTCCTACTTCCGATTCCACCCCGATCTTACCGCCCATCCGTTCCACGATAGTCTTACAGATAGACAAGCCAAGCCCTGTTCCCTGTGCAAAATTGTTCAACTTCACGAATCGTTCAAACACAGCGTCTTTTTTATCTGCATCAATACCACATCCCGTGTCAGACACATAAAAATAAAGAGAGTCTTTCTCCAAAAGATGATAACCGAAACGAATCGTTCCTTCTTTCGTGAATTTTATCGCATTATTGAGCAGATTGGTAATCACTTGTGTTAATCGATTTTTCTCTGAACGGATATAACATTCCGGAAGATACTCGTCAAATTCAATTTCGACCTTTGCGGAAGTCAGTCGTAAACAAGAGGTTTGTTCTAATCCTCGCATCAAAGCGTTCAAGTCAAATTCCGAATAAGCAAACTCCATCGAACCGGACTCAATTTTGGAAAGATCAAGAATATCACTAATTAATTGCAAAAGTAAGGTGTTATTATTCTCGATAATATTAATGTATTCCCGTTTTTCCTCTTCAGCTTCCGTCGATGCCAATATATTAGAGAATCCGACGATAGCATTCAACGGGGTACGAATTTCGTGACTCATGTTAGCAAGAAAGGCTGATTTTAACCGGTTGGATTCTTCCGCATATTCTTTCGCATCACGCAAAGCCAGTTCCATCTGTTTTCGAGTGGTAATCACAACCGAAGATCCCACCAAAGATAAAGGTTTCCCATTTTTATCCCACTGATCCACGGTAGCCTGAGCCTCTACCCATTCGTAAGAATAATGATGTTCTCTTTTATCCAATACCCGGTATTCCTCCCTAATCTTGGCTACTTTCCCGGCAATTAAAGCCGAATAAGCCGCTTTTACACGTTCCCGATCGTCTTTGTGTATCTTTGAAAAATATTGTTCTTCAGGAACCGCTAAAGAATCCTCATTATCAGTACAATGTTTTAGTTCAATCGGACGATTCACATCACACAAGACGGTATGTCTTTCCAAATCCCAACGCCAAGGAGTTATATTCGCCACGTCAAGAGCCATTGACAATTTATAGTTCACAGATTCCAACATGGATCTTGTTTTCCGCAAATCAGTAACGTCCACGCAAAAAATATCGACCATTCCTTGTTCCGTGGATGCGATATTTATTATTTCATAGTATTTCTGTGTTGCACTGTAATAATATTCAAAGGTAAATGACTTTTTCTCGATAAACATTTTTTTGTACAACACGACGAACTCGTTATATCGACTTCCCCGTAATTCACTACCTTTTTTACCTACCACCTTCTCCGCTTTGGCAAAACATTCTTCAAACATCGGGTTTACTTCTTCCACTTGATAATCCACGACATCCCCTTTGGCATTATAAATCAACCGATGTTTCATGTAAGCCAACGGCATATTCGTGAAAAGCGCTTTATATTTTTCCAAAAGAACCAACTCCCGATCGTGTAACACTCTCTCTTTTTTCAACAACCGTAACCGTATCCATAACAGATACGTGATAAATAGTAATACGATAATGGCTAGTAACATATAACGAGCCTGCTCCCAAAATCCTTCCGGAGCAAATAAATAAACCGCATTATCCGGATACAAAGAAGTCGGGATTCCGGCCTTCTGAAGAATCGGATAAGAGAGATAATAATTCGGTTTTCCCGCCACTTGCAAAGGAATATCTTTTGCCTCCTTTCCATCCAAGACCTCCCTTAACGTCCGCATGACCGTATGTGCAAAATCTTTGCCCAAGTAGAAATATCCTCCAGCCATATCCCCGTCATAGATTCCATTATCTTCCAACGTGAAGACCGGGTGATTATCGAAATAACTGATAGCTTTATGGTTGTTCGTGGACAAATATTTATTTCCGGCAATTTCCTTACGTTGGACCCATGAAAAATAAAGTAACCCGACCTCATTCACGTCATATGAATAAATGGAATCCAGCATTTGATCCATATTTATCTGCCCTTCAATAAAATAAGACACATCCAAATCCGGAAAATATGTCTCGCACACGTGTCTCATTTTCTCCCGTATCTGCGCACTCACGTAGTGTCTATCCGATATCAAGACAATCTTCTTCATGTTCGGGAGTAATCGTTTCATTTCGTCTATCGTTTCACGGATATAAACGGGACACTCGATAAGAGTAATGTTTAATCCGTTCAATTTATCCTGTAAAGGGATAATATCCTTCGGGTTGATCTCTTCTCTTTTCAACATGACATCCAACGGACTGACATAATCTTCCCGCACACAAAGAATAACAGGAATATCTTTCCAGATTCCTTTAAAAACATCCTCGAACACGCACCAGATACTATTTCCCAACATGACAATACACCTGGGAGCAGTATCATATTTTGCCAAAATATAATCCTTCCTTTTCTGCAATCCCGCCATACTATCCACCAAAAGCATGTCCAAGGATTCAACCCAAATATCTTCTTTTATCGAATGATCTTTCCGTATACTGTCGATAGCGTGGTTTGCCCACACGTCAGATTCTGCATAAGAATTCAGAATTAATATATACCCTCGATCATGGATATTCGCTTTTGTCAAAAAAACATGACAACAACAAATAAACAATAAGCTTATCCGCAAAACATTTTTCGTCGACATGACAATTCCCTTTATACAAATATTGTACAAAGGTATAAAATCTATTTATGAACCCATCCTATTTTGCTCGAATTCGGCAATATATTAATTAGTCATTCCCTGCAACTCTTCCCAATATTCCAAAGCCCGTCGAGTATGAGGGATCACGATGGTTCCTCCCACCAGATTGGCAACAGAGAATATTTCGAACAACTCTTCCGTGGTTACCCCATACTGATGACATTTTTCCAAATGATATTTGATACAATCATCACAACGCAACACCATTGACGTCGCTAATCCCAGCATTTCTTTTACTTTTGAGGATAAAGCACCGTCCATATATGTATTGGTGTCCAGATTATAGATCCGTTTGATCACTTTATTATCGGCAGCCAGTATTTTCTCGTTCATTTTAGCCCGGTATGCCCGGAATTGCTCAACCATTTCACTCATAATTGTACATTTTACAGCTAAACAAATAATTTCAATATATCGTTGATGTTCGCAAACAACAGCAGAAACAACAGGAAAAACATTCCCACGATCTGGGCGTTCTCCATAAATTTCTCATTCGGCTTACGACGTGTTATCACCTCGTAGAGCAGGAACATCACGTGACCTCCATCCAATGCCGGAATAGGCAAGAGATTCATTACGCCCAGAATAATAGACAACATAGCCGTTAATTCCCAGAAAGCCCGCCAATCCCACACGCTGGGGAATATGTTCCCGATAGAAATAAATCCTCCCACGGACCTGAAAGCTTCCGGGTTTTTAAATAATTTGAATTGTTTCAGATAGGATTTGATCCAGTCAAACCCCATATTAATTCCCGCAGGAATAGCACCAAAGAAGGAATATTCTTTCACGGCGTACTCGAAATCGTTTATCACTTTCGGATACACCCCGATCACTTTACCACTTCCGAGAGCAATAGGGATAGAAAGGGTATCACTTCCACGTAAGACTTTTACATTCAATATACTGTCCCGGTGTGAACGAATCAAATCAATATACTCGTCATAGAAAGTAAACGAATGCCCGTCTAATTCCAACACCCGGTCTTCTTCCAGCATTCCGGCATTCCGGGCAGGCGATTCATCGGCAAACCCTTGTATCGAACCGTCATATTTATAACGAGGTGTCAGTAAAGCTATCCGCTTAAACCCTTTCGAGGAATAGGCCAGCATCTCCCCGATTAGCGTAGAAGGAAGATTTATATTCATCACTTGACCATCCCGCATAACCTGTATAGTCTTCGGGTTCTCCATTAAAATATATCCCGGAATTTCAAAGAAATTCTCTACTTTTTTATTGTCCAAGGATAATATCATATCTCCATTTCGCAACCCGGCATTAAGCAACAAAGAGTCGCATACAACTCCATATTTCGCATTCTCGGTAGGCAAGTACTGCTCTCCCCATGCGTAAAGAATCATGATGTAAATGAAAAACGCCAGGATAAAATTAACAAGTACCCCACCGATCATGATGATCAATCTTTGCCAAGCCGGTTTGGAACGAAACTCGTAAGGTTTTGCCGGTTCTTTCATTTGCTCCAGATCCATGGACTCGTCAATCATTCCTGCAATCTTCACGTATCCGCCAAGAGGCAACCATCCCATCCCGTATTCAGTTTCTCCCCTTTTAAAACGAAACAGGGAAAACCACGGGTTGAAGAAAATAAAAAACTTCTCCACTCGTACTTTAAATATTTTTGCCGCCACGAAATGCCCCAACTCATGCAACATAACCAGAATCGAAAGGCTCAACAAAAACTGCAATATCTTTACTAATACATCCATATACCTATTTTAGATTTTAAATTTGAGATTTTAGATTGAGAAACTCTTCTTTTGCTATTCGTCGACCCTCTTGGTCAGAAGCAATATAATCTTCCAAAGTAGGTTGGACAATATAACTCACTTTTTCCATCGTTCGTTCAATCACATCCGACATGGCCGTGAAAGAAATTTCATCTTTCAAAAAGGCTGCCACCATAATTTCATTGGCCGCATTCAACACACAGGGGGCATTCCCTCCTCGATTCATGGCCTCATAAGCCAATCCCAGATTCCGGAAAGTCGTTACATCCGGTTTTTCAAACGTGAGATCAGGATAAATACCAAAATCCAAGCGCGGTATCTCCGAATGTACCCGTTCCGGGTAAGTCAGTGCATACTGGATCGGTAAACGCATATCCGGAACCCCCAACTGTGCTTTTATATTTCCATCCTGAAACTGAACCATCGAGTGGACAACGGATTGCGGGTGTACTAATACCTCTATTTGTGAAGGTTTTACCCCAAACAACCACTTTGCCTCGATCGCCTCGAAACCTTTGTTCATCATGGATGCGGAGTCAATAGTAACCTTTGCCCCCATGCTCCAATTCGGATGTTTTAATGCCTGTGCTGCCGTTACGGACTTCAAATATTCATAATCCCGTCCTCGGAAAGGTCCCCCGGACGCCGTTAATAATATCTTCTCCACCGGATTGTTATGTTCGCCCACTAAACACTGGAATATAGCCGAGTGTTCGGAATCCACGGGTAATATCGCCACCTTGTATTCCTCAACCAACCGGTTAATTAAATCTCCGGCAACAACTAAGGTTTCCTTATTAGCCAGAGCAATCGTCTTACCCGCCTTAATCGCATTAATCGTGGGTAACAACCCGCTATACCCAACCATGGCTGTAACAACCACATCAATCGTGGATGTTTGCACGACTTGAGCAATGGCTTCACTCCCGGCATATACCTTTATATCCTCGTCCTTCAACAACTCAGTTAACTCGGAATATTTTGCTTCATTTCCGATCACAACCATGTTAGGCTTAAACTTTCTGGCTTGTTGTGCCAGTAATTCCACCTGATTATTTGCCGTGAGAACTTCTACATTAAACCGCTCCGGATTAGCGTCAATCACCTGCAATGTCTGCGTTCCGATTGACCCGGTAGATCCCAATATTGCTATATTTTTCATTTCAAAACAATCTCCAAAAACACTATTTGCGAATCATTTAAACTTAATGAATGTTTCCGGATTCAATGCTTTTCCCGCTTGCCACAACTCAAAATGCAAATGCGGTCCGGTTGTCTCTTCGCCCGTGTTCCCTACCACTGCAATCGCCTCTCCCGCACGGACAAAATCTCCCTGCTTTTTCAACAATACCGAATTATGCTTATATACTGAAACCAGATTCCCATTATGCTGTACTTGAATCACGTAACCCGTCTTAATTGTCCAATCCGTGAAAATGACCACGCCATCCAGCACGGACAAAACATTTGAATTTTGCTTGGCCACCAAATCCACCCCGTAATGACGAGTCGTTTCATCAAAATGATTGGTTACCACCCCATCCAATGGTGAGAAGAAATGATAAAAATCATCATCGGAAGAACTGACATGCCCAAGGGTTAAATTGTATTTTTCTTCTTTTTCCACGATTTCCCGAAAACCAGCCTCTTCTTCCGACATACCTAACATTGAAGTATCATAGGTTACCTTCACATTCTGTTGCATCGACACGAAACTCGTCGTGTCCAAGTTTTCGTCTCTCAAAATAGTTTGTATGGAATGAAGAAAACGATCCTTCTTCTGCACTTCATTCAATAGAGAATCAACCCGTAAAGCGTTTTGTGTAATCTGACGTCTCAACTGTTGACTCGGGTAACCCGGGATGAACTCCCGCAAATTCGTGAAAGCAATCAGCATGATCGTCAATATAATCAAGACGACGGCTAATGTACTTAATGCCGTGAGAACGTGTAACGGAGAGAGCCGAAGGTGCATTACCTCCTCGTAAGTAGACTCGTTAAATATCGTCAACTTATAGCGATTCCTCAGCTTATTCCAATATTTTCGTTTTTTACTGCTCATCCAATTATTTTTAGCCTTCAAAAATAGTATAAAAATCCAACTTTCCCAGCCAGAGGATTCATAAACTTTATCGTGGCAATTGAAAAATGAGTCAGCTCTTGAATCAATTCGTGGTTTTGATAATCTCCGGGTATTGATAGATTCGCAAATTAAAATAAGGAATCACGGCTAACAGGTGATCGAATATGTCGGCCTGCACCTTTTCATACGCCACCCACTCTTGTTTTCGGGAGAAACAATACACCTCTAAGGGAATGCCTGTTGCTGTCGGTTGTAATTGCCTAACCATGTATGTCATACCCATATTTAGATCCGGGTTTGCCTCCAGCTTACGTACCGCATATTGCCGGAATATGCCTAAATTAGTCAACCTTCTCTCGTCCAACACGTCAGATTTTCCTTTATTCTGCTCGTTTAACTTCGGCAACATATCTTCAATATACCCTTTCAAGACATTCGATTTCCGTAAAGTATCGATTTCCTCATCCGAAAGGAAATGAACAGAGAGCATATCTATATTAATATAACGCATGATCCGACGACCGGCAGCCTCCTCCATTCCCCGCCAGTTCGTGAAAGAAGCGGACACTAACTGATAGGTGGGAATCGTCGTGATCGTCATATCCCAGTTTTGTACTTTCACTGTATACAAGTTGATCTCCAACACCGTCCCGTTGGCATTATTGCTCGGCATCACGATCCAGTCCCCGATACGCACCATCTGATTGGCCAGTAATTGAACTCCGGCCACAAAACCTAATATCGCATCTTTGAATATCAACATTAAAACCGCAGCAAACGCCCCCAACCCGACCAGTAAATTACGAGGGGACTCCCCGATAAACTCGCTGACAATTGTTATAATAATAGCTGAAATCACGAAAATTTTAATCACCTGCACGAAAACTTTTATCGGACGATCTTTCGCTATCGGGTACGAGTCGTAGATTCGGTTTATCGCATCCAGCACGGCAACAATCACGAAACCGGCAACCACGAGTATCCAAGCCACGATAAACCGATGAAAAAGTTCTATATGTTGCCATTTCCCGTACACGATTTTAAAAGCAAAATCTATAAATATAGGCGGTATCAGATTAAATATTTTCTGAAAAACACGCTCCTCGAAAAAAATATCATCCCATTTGGTTTTCGTTCGACGCACCATTCCCCCGATCACCCGGGTTATCCCTTTACGCAGAAAAAATGTAAATAAAAAAGCAATCAGACAAATTACCGCAATCTGCAAGAGGACCTCTACCGCCGAGGCCGTGGACGGGTCTTTAATACCCAAATTCAACCAAGAAAACCATTTGTTTATATCTATTTTCAACAGCATCATATCTTTCCCAAAGTTTTACAAGCGTATACGATAAACAGCCGGATAAGTTAAACCCCATTAACAACGAATCGTTCTAAATAATCTAAAAACCCCTCTATTTTTCCCTATTTTCACACTTAACCCCTAAATTAACGTTAAAGAATTAACGTATCAGAACAAAATTACTTACACTTTGCTATATTTGCAGACACAAACATTAAAACATTAAAATAATTCGTATGGCAAAAAAATTATTAATCGTGTGTGCTTTATTGGCATTGATCAGCACTAACCTGTTCGCCCAATATGACATGAAGGCACCACTTCCCATGGATCCGAACGTTCGCATCGGGAAACTAGCTAATGGATTGACTTATTACATCCGCCATAACGCGGAACCCAAAGAACGAGCAAGTTTTTACATCATCCAAAACGTGGGAGCTATCCTGGAAAATGATGATCAAGACGGTTTAGCTCACTTTTTGGAACACATGGCATTCAACGGGACCAAGCATTTCCCGGGAAGAAAAGGTATTACCAACATGTTGGAAAAACACGGTGTTGAATTCGGAAGAAACGTGAATGCTTACACGGCACAAGACGAGACAGTTTACAATATCAGCGAGGTTCCTACAACCAATCCTGATTTATTAGATACTTGTCTACTCGTACTTCACGACTGGTCACATTATCTTTTATTAGTCGATGACGAAATCGATGGCGAAAGAGGAGTTATCTCTGAAGAATGGAGAACCAGAAGAACCCCGAGTTTCCGTATCCGTGCCCAAATCATGCCAGTATTACTGAAAGACTCTAAATACGCGAAAAGAGATGTTATCGGTAACTTGGACATTATCAAAAATTTCAAATACCAGACCCTTCGTGATTATTATCACAAATGGTATCGTCCGGACCTGCAAGCTATCGCTGTTGTCGGTGATTTCGACGTAGACCAGATGGAGAAAAAAGTAAAAGAATTATTCTCCAAAATCCCGACTCCGGTGAATCCGGCCGTGAGAGAAAAGTTCACGGTTAACCCTCACGACGATATTTACTTCGTACGCGCAACGGACAAAGAAGTAACTCAATCGTCTGTCAGCGTGTATATCAAATACCCCTCTACCCCGAAAGAAGAAAAGAATCATGAATACCTGAAAAATAGTATTCTTCAATCTTTCTACAATACCATGTTGGGACAACGTGTTTCTGAATTACTTCAAAAAGGCAATCCTCCTTTCATTAACGCACAAGCCGGATTCGGTGGCGGCATTGTAAGAGGATGGAGTACCTATATTATCTCTACCACGGCAAAACCGAATGAAGAAGCAGCAGCACTGGAAGCTATCTATCGTGAAAACGAAAGAGTAAAGAAATTCGGTTTCACGGAAGGCGAGCTTGAAAGAGCAAAAACCAACATGCTAGTAGGCTTGGAATCTGCTTACAAACAAAAAGACAAAACTACCTCCGAAGATTATATCGGTGAAATGCAATCTAATTTCCTTGATGGAGAACCTATCGTAGATTTCGATTACTATTACAATTTTGCTAAAGCTATTATCCCGACCATCACCGTGGATGAAGTTTCAGCTTTAGCTAAAAAACACCTTAACCGGAAAAACATGGTGATCGTGGCACAAGGCCCGTCTGAAGGAGTTAAACACATCACGAAAGAAGAAGCCATCGCCGTGTTGGACAAAGTTGAGAGTTCTAATTTAGAGCCTTATAAAGACCAAGTAACAGAGGCATCTTTAATCAACGAGGACTTGAAAGGTTCCAAGATCATCGCTACCAAAAAATTACCGCAATTCGATGCTGAAGAGTGGACCTTGGAAAACGGGGCAAAAGTGGTATTCCGCAAAGCCGACTACGAAAAAGACCAAGTACAAGTAAGTTCTTACAGTAAGGGTGGTACTTCATTATATGGTATCGACAAATTAGCATCTGCCCAAGTCACAGATCAATTTATCGGGGCTTACGGATTAGGAGACTATGACGCAATAACCTTGAGAAAATTATTAACCGGGAAACAAGCCCAAGCCGGTGTAAGCATTGGCGGTCTTTCAGAATCAGTCGGTGGTGCATCTACTCCGAATGATTTCGAAACCTTGATGCAGCTGATCTACTTGCGTTTCGAGAAACCTCGTTTCGACAAAGAAGTACACAATACCATGATGCAACGTAACTACGCTGCCATCGAGAACTCAGCCAACAATCCTCAAAAGATTATGCAAGACTCTGTTAGCATGATCATGAGCAATTATAGCCCGAGAACATTGTTGTTCGGTAAAGAATTTTTAGATAAAGTCAGTATTGAACAAATCGAGGAGATCTACCGCGACCGTATCAAAGACATCAGCGACTTTACATTCTTCATCGTGGGTAACATCGATGCAGAAACCGTAAAACCATTGGTTGAAAAATACTTGGGATCTGTAAAATCTTACAACCGGAAAGAAAATTGGGTAGATAACAAAGTGAGAGGACCGAAAGGAAGAACTGAAAAAGTTATTGAACTGGATCTGACCACTCCGAAAGCAACTGTAATCACCAGTTTCTCTAAAGAGATGAAAACAAGCATTCACGACAATCTTTGTTTGAATATCTTGAAAGGCGTACTGGATCAAAGATACATGACCAATATCCGTGAAAAAGAAGGTGGAACCTATGGTGTAGGTGTTCAATCGGGATCTTCTAAAGAACCGTACGAAAGCTACAGCATGAGCATGAGCTTTGATTGCGATCCGGATAAAGCAGAACATTTGAAATCATTAATCTATGCTGAAATCGACAAATTAATGAAGGAAGGTCCGACACAGGAAGAGATCGACAAGGTAACTACTATCCTGAAGAAAAATAATGAACAAAGTAAACCTCACAATGCATATTGGATGAGTGCAATTCAAACTTATTATCTTCGTGGAATTGATGTAACTGACCCGAAAAACTTCGATGATATTATTGACAAGATCACAACAAAAGACGTGAAGAAATTCACCCAGAAATTATTCAAGGGAGCCGATGTTGTTGATATGATCTTCCGACCGAAATCAAAATAAAATTAGGTCGCAATTTATATAAAAGGAAACGTCCGGGAGTAATTCCCGGACGTTTCTTCATTCATACTGAATTTCATCAAGTGATGAGTTCGAATTACTCCTCTCCTACTCCATCTGCCTTAAACTTAAATTGTTTCGCCACTCTAAAAATAACTTTTTTATTTTCGGGGTACAAAACAACTTTTTGGGTTGAAAGAACATATCGATGACGAACAGCACATTTTTTCACATTGAAAGATCCAAAGCCCAATACCCCCACATGCCCCTCTTCTTTTAACCCTTCTAACATCGTACTGAAAATTTCATCAAATACCATCGTCACATCCTTTTGTGACATGCCATTTTTTTTGGCCACAATCTTAACTATTTTTCTCTTGTCCATATCTAATTGTAAAATGATTTTTCCTCACACGATAAATACTGACTCATGTCTGTTCAACATTTATTCCTAACAAAGTTAGAGATTAAAAGATAAAACACAATATTTTTCATCCAAAATACAACAAAATAGTAAATATTACTACAAAACATTTCCTCCAACAAACCTATTCAACCAAGAATTCCGTTTTTTGAAGATTACCTAAATAACCTATACTGAATAATTTACCAATACTTGTTTAAGGGAAAAAAACTATGTAACTTTGAATGAAAACAATAAAGGGGCAAAATAGAATAAATCAGCAGAAGATGAAAAAGGAAACAAAAACAATTCGTTTGATCTATCCTCAATGGCAAGGTGCCAATATCGTAAAATTGATTACTGAGGTTGAAAATCCCAATGATGCCTCAAGAGGATATTTCTTGGGAGCACAACTCTTAAATTTTCTGGCCCCGGACAATGGTCAAGAAACACTAACCGTTCCAGTTTCGACTGAAATCACGAACCGAAAGGTGACAGACGGAGTTCTCGACCGGGATATTATAGTCCGTCAAACAAGAGCAGCATTAAACATGCTACAAGTCAGTAATCCCGATAAAATCGTAACACTCGGCGGAGAATGTTCGGTCAGTGTCGCTCCCTTTACCTACTTGGCTCAGAAATACAAGAACGATGTTGCCCTAATTTGGATTGATGCACATCCCGACATCACACTCCCCGGAGACATCTATCCCGGATTTCACGCCATGGCCGTAACTGCCTGCATGGGATATGGAGACACCAAAATTCTAGCGGAATTACCCACCCGATTTACCCCATCAAACATATTACTCGTGGGATTACGCAACTGGGAACGTGAAGAAATCAAAGAACGCCAAAAGCAATACGGAATCAAGCATCTCACGCCCAAAGATGTTGCACAAAACAGTGATGCGATCAAAACTTGGTTGAAATCATGCAGAGCGTCGAAAGTCGTTATCCATTTTGATATGGATGTACTTGATCCTGCCGAAATCATCGCTGCTGTTGGTACAGACCCCGATGGGATGAAAATGGAAGAAATCATTCGGGTAATGAAGGACATTGCTGCAGAAAAAGAATTAGTAGGCCTGACAATTGCGGAACCCATGCCTCGCACGGCAATCAGGATCAAAAATATGTTACATCAATTACCTCTATTATAATAAAGGACAAGCCACAAAATTTTATTTCAAAATAACGCCTCTCCCTGCCAGGAGAAACTAAAAGATGAATCTGCAACTTGTAGCCTATAACTCGCCGAAGGCGAACATTCGTCCATAATTACTCCGGGGTTAAGCTAGTGATAGGCTATGACAAGTACCAAGCACGCACAGAGCAGGAACATAGCAAGAATAATCTCCAATGTACTTGCTATGTACCTACAATGAAAATGATTTGTTCTTTTCCCTACCCATCGGCGAACAAAGTGTAGCCCGCAAGATAACCATAAGCGGACAAATGGCGGATGCTCCGAAAATCAAAAGTCTTAACGGAACATTCCGGGTATATCGCGATAAAAAGAGCATCTATGGGGGCTAAAGTATTCTTTTTATCTTGTCTTTTTTTTGTAAAAAATCCTTTTGTCCTTTGGAAATTCGAATAGAATACCTATCTTTGCAACCGCAATTGAGAAACACAATTGAAGGATTCAGTAGCTCAGCCGGTAGAGCACAACACTTTTAATGTTGGGGTCCTGGGTTCGAGTCCCAGCTGGATCACAATCCGAATGACAATCCGCTATAATAAACGAATTATAGCGGATCCTTTTTTATACACCAATGTATACGCCCAAAGGGAGGGGCGAAATGAAATTCGCTACTCTTCGATACTCAAAGACTCGATCTTCAACAAACGTTCTCTAAGACGAGGCATATCTTTCTGTCTGATAGACAAAGTCATCTCACATTCCATCTCAAAATTTCGGGATAAAATGTCCGGTTCTTCTTCTTTCAATACTTTCATCACGTCATTCATCACGACATAAGTAAAACGCACGTGAATAACTTCATCTACGGTACGCTCCACGACCTCGGCATGATTGATCGCATCAGCGGCAGCTTCTTTATAGGCTTGTATCAAACCGGATACCCCTAACTTAATTCCCCCGAAATATCGGATCACCACGATAAGCACGTTGGACAAGTCATTGGAAATAATTTGCCCGAGGATAGGTTTACCCGCCGTAGAAGAAGGTTCCCCGTCATCATTCGCCCGGAAGCGCTCCCGGTTTGCTCCTAGGCAATAAGCATAACAATGGTGTCGGGCATCATAATATTTCATCTTAAGCCCGGTAACAATATCTTTAATCTCTTCTTCGGATTTCACGGGATAAATAAAAGAAATAAAGCGACTGCCTTTTTCCTTGTACAGGCCTTCGGCAATCGCATTTACGGTTCTATATTTATCCTCCTCCATAAAGGAACGTGATAATTAGTTACGGCAATAAAGTTTCTTTTGGAGTTCCTCCACTTGAGCCTTAAAAGCACGATCGGTCTCCATCAGATCGGTAACAGCCTTACAAGCATACAACACGGTTGTGTGGTCCTTCTTACCAATTTGTTTACCGATGTATGCCAACGATGCATTCGTGTAAGTCTTGCTGAAATACATGGCCAACTGACGAGCCTGAACAACTTCCCTCTTTCTCGTCTTCTCCTGTAACATTTCGGGAGCCATGTTAAAATGATTACAAATAACCTGCTGAATATGTTCCACGGTCAACTCAACTTTCTGATTCTTCACCATTTTACCCAAAATATCCTTCACCACATCAACTGTCAGATCTTTATGGTTAAATGTAGCCTGAGCCAGTAAAGAAATCATTGCTCCTTCCAATTCCCGCACGTTATTACTTACATATTTACAGATATATTCCAATACCTCATCCGAGAAGTCAATACCATCTTTATGCGCCTTAAAACGAGCAATTTCCATACGAGTTTCAAAATCAGGAGCTTTTATTTCGGCAGACAATCCCCAACGGAAACGGGAAAGTAAACGTTCTTCCAAACCACTCAATTCAGCCGGTGAACGATCAGATGTCAAAATCAATTGTTTTCCCGATTGATGCAAGTGATTAAATATATGGAAGAATGTATTTTGCGTGGCAGTCTTACCGGCCAACTCATGAATATCATCCAAAATCAACACGTCAATTAACTGATAGAAATGTAAGAAATCATTTATCTCATTTTTGCGTACGGCTTCCGTAAATTGAGTCTGGAAAACATTCGTGGTCACGTACAACACGACCTTGTTGGGATAATTTTGTTTTACCTCCATACCGATAGCTTGAGCCAAATGAGTTTTCCCCAATCCGGACCCACCATATATTAGCAAGGGATTAAAAGCCGTACCTCCCGGATTTTGTGCAATAGCCACGGCAGCAGACTTTGCTAAACGATTACAACTTCCCTCGATATAACTGTCCAACGTGTAGGAAGGATTCAATTGAGGGTCTATCTGCAAACGATTATTATTACGCTCAAAAGGATTTTTAGGGGCAACACGATCCGGTTTACCATTCACGTATACCGTGTTTGGTTCCACCTTTTTCATGTTATTGGAAGGCATCGTTACAGAAAGAGGGTCACGAGGATGGCTCTCTTCTACTACAACCGAATATTCAAGTTTTGCATTCGGACCAATAGCGGTACGAACAGCCTTTCTCAATATATCCACAAAATGCTCTTCCAAACATTCATAAACATATTGACTCGGCACTTGAATTGTCAACACATCATCTTTGAAACTCAATGCACGAATCGGTGCAAACCAAGTTTTAAACGTTCTTGGTAACACCTGCTCCTTGATCAAGTCTAGACATTCCGACCAAACACTTTTACAATCCCTTTTCATTTATCTATTAATTTATATCCCTATCTTATTTCTAGGAAATGGAATGCTAAATTCGAAAAAAAATCTTGGAAAAAAAATGATGCTTTCACTTGTTTTTTATTGATTCTTGCTTACGTTTTAGATATCAATCTTTTAGACATACATCAATGATAACCAATACTTTAATCCAAAAATAATTCAATTACCAATTGTCTTTTTTACAACAAATTCTTAACATAAACGCAATATTCTAATTGACCTATCATAGGGATAAAGCTTTAGCACCTAAGGGAAAAAAATGAAATACGCTATTTTTTTTGATTCTTAAAATCTGATTTTTATGTTAACAAAATCCAGTCGCCTAAAAGTATTATTTAGAACAATTCTAATTTTCAAACAAAGTCAATTTTAACAATATAAGCATCATTATAACGCTTTATAACATCGTCTAATTTCCTTTGGGCAGGTTTCAATTTTTTGTAGCTATCAATGATGTAAAGATATTTATCCTTATACTTAATCTCCTTCAATCCAGGATTTTGCACATACAATTCAGAATTAATATCCAATCGTTCTGAAGACTCGAAAATCACCACGCCATATTCTTCAAGAGCATTTTTTCCTGAAGAAAAATCAATCAGAGAAAGATTAATAAAGCGTTTCGGATTATACCTAAACTCAACTAATAAACGATTCAAATTTTCACTCACTTGATTCAAATTATAATAGAGATCATTATCATTTAAAAGAGCACCTATCGTTCCCTCTCCTCTATTTATTTTATTCATTATTGAATCGGTTGTAGCCAAAATATAATCCAAGCTCATCAACGTCTGGTGTAAACTTGCTTGTCGTAAAGAATCGCTTATCGCAGATACATTACCCAAAATATTAGAAATCTCTTCGTTATTATTTCTCAAATTACCCGTGATGCTATTTACATCCTGCAAGATAGAACTGATTCTCGCGGACTCCCCTTGTATTAAGGTATCCAAATTTCCCGAGGCTCCCTCTAAATTACGTAACGTTCGATCAATACTTCCGAAACTATTACTTAAATTCTTTTTTGTTTCCTCATTAAACAACCCTTGAACTATTAACATCACGGAATCCAATGATCCCAGCAAACGCTCGGCTTTCTGTTTCAATGGCAACATTTGCTGGCTCACCTGTTCCATAAGCCCACGCTCCACCTGGGACCGCAAGGTATCCCCACTTACCGCAAACACGTGGGAATCTCCCGGTACTAAAGCAACAACTTTTGACCCCATTAAATCAGCACTCTGAATCATGGCCAACGTGTTTGATGGCAGCTCCAACCCTTTATCCACCGAGAACTTCACGAGTACCCGATCGAACCGTTCTCCCGTAAACTGAATCGAAATTACTTGTCCAACCTGATATCCCCGGTAAATAACGCCACTAGACACTTTCAACCCTTCTACACTATCATACACGCCATAAAATGTACTTTTGGATTCAAACAAGGACGAACCTTTCAAGAAATTTATTCCCCAAATCAAGATAAAAACCGCAGCCAATGCGGTCAAGGCTAATTTCGCTTCTCTTCTTATTTTCATGAGTATTATTTTATTCCTTCATTTATTTTTTCTGTTCTAACTTTCTTGCCTCTACTACGGTAATTTGTTTTCCTTTATAGACAGCAATAATAAAGCAATCCCTTACCGTTTTCCGAACTTCTTGTTGAAACTCTAACGCTTTCTCGTAACTCGAAGTTTTCTTCACGTAATACCGGTAACGGTCTGTTCCCTTTAGCTCCTCCACCTTATCTTTCAATTTCAGATATCGAAGATCTTTTATTTGTGTCTTGGAAGAGGCAACTTGTATAGCATAAAACAAATCATTCTTACCAGAAACCGTTACACTCTTCTCTACTTCTTTCTTTTCTACCGTGGAAGTTTTCTGGTTTTGCTTTTGCACCTGCGGAGTCTGCTTTTGTATCACTTTTTGTTCATCCTGCCCACCGGTCAACACGACACTGTTACGTTCCACGTTATTCTTATAGGCCTGAAAAGCCGTAAATATAGCCCGGGCAATATTCGTTTGTCCCGATTCAGACGTTAAAATCTTTTGATCATTCGGATTCGAAATAAAACCGGTCTCGATCAGAACAGCCGGCATCCCCACGTCCATCAACACGATAAATCCCGCTTGCCTTACTTCCCGATCCGGCATACGAGTTCTAGCAATTAACTCCTTTTGTATAGGTGCGGCAAACTCCATACTATTCTTCAAATGGCTATTCTTCAAAAAATTAAACATGATATATGACTCTGCCTTTTTCGGATCAAAACCATCATATTTCACAGAATAATCCTCTTCGTAATGAATAGCCTCGTTCTCTTTCATGGCAACCTGAAAACTGGCCTCCGACTTATGCAACCCCAGCACGTATGTTTCCACGCCTCTTACGCTTGATTTAGAAAACTTGTTCACATGAATGGATATAAATAATTGCGCTTTGGCCTTATTCGCAATCCGTCCCCGTTCTCTCAAATCCACGGCGACATCTTTTGATCTCGTGTACACAACCTTCAAATCAGGATAGGCACTCTTCACCATTTTCCCCAATTTCAAAGCGATTGCCAACGTTATATCTTTTTCTCTCAGCTTTCCACTGATGGCCCCCGGATCTTTTCCTCCATGTCCGGCATCAATACAAATACAATTAATTTTACCCAAAGCCTCTTGTGCAATCAAAGAATTTGAACCTTCTAATAAAAAGATTACCAACAAGAAACATATGAACCTGCACTGATTTATCATGTATTTAAAACTTTTTAAAAAGAATCATGAGCATTAACAACCATTATTTCTTACATTTGCAAAGCAAAAATGCAATATGCGTGATGCAATAATTAGTCACAAAAATAATTATAAAATTGCAAGTTAGATTATATACAGGGCTTTTTATTAAGAAATGTATCATTTTAACAATGATCGCCCTGCCCATAATACTCTCATCGAATGGCTTGGCGTCCGAGATTATTTTCGGACAAAATCTCTTTATCACGGCCATTGACACAACGGGACAACCCGGTGATAGCATTCGTATCGTTTACGATTCTGCAGGAATCCCGATAGACACTATTCGTAAGGATTCCACACAATCCAAACCTCTATTCGACGACCTGATCGATTATAACGCAGACGATTCTGTCAGATTTTCAATACAAGAGAAAAAAGTATATCTATACGGAAATGGTTTCGTGAAATACCTCACGACAGAGTTAAGAGCCGATTACATCGAGCTGGACATGGATAAAAAATTAGCCATGGCAACCGGAGTACCCGATTCTGTCGGCAAATTAAAAGGGACACCCAAATTTAAAGATGGTGGTCAGGAATTTGAAAGTACTGAATTACATTATAATTTTGACACGAAAAAGGGGTACGTAACCGAGATTATCACCCAGGAAGGAGAAGGTTATATTCAAGGGAAAACGACCAAAAAAATGAGTGACTCCGTCTATTGCGTGAAACACGGTATGTACACGACCTGCGACGAACACGACCATCCTCACTTTGGGCTAAACATGAGCAAGGCGAAAATGATCAAAGACAAAAAGATATTCGTCGGTTTCACCAATTTGGAATTGGAAGGAATTCCTTTACCGATCTTTATCCCTTTCGGCTTTTTTCCGATCACGAAAAAAGCCACGTCGGGAATTATCATGCCCACTTACGGAGAGGAACGAATGAGAGGATTTAACTTGAGGGGGGGGGGATACTATATTTATATCAATGACTATATTGATATGAACATCACCGGGGACATTTACACCAACGGTTCTTGGGGGTTACAATACGCAACCCAATACCGTAAAAGGTACAAATTTAACGGAAATCTGAACTTCACGATCAGTAAAAACTATGTCAGTGAAAAGGGGTTGCCTGATTATCAGGAATCATCTGACTGGTCTGTACGCTGGACCCACACGCAAGATGGGAAAGCAAACCCGTACAGTTCATTCTCAGCTTCCGTGGATATGTCATCCGCTAATAACAACTACTATAATGCCAACACGGTGGACGGAATTGCCAACCAAAGAAAGCAATCCAGTATTTCGTGGAGTAAAAAATGGCCGGAAAGCCCGTTCAGTTTGAGTGGTTCATTCAATCATAGCCAGAATAGCCGGGATTCCTCTATTGCTATAACATTACCGAATTTGAGTCTCCGAATGACACAAATCTATCCTTTCCGTAAAAAAGGGAAAAGCGGTGAAATGAAATGGTATGATAATATTGGTGTATCTTATTCTGCTGAATTAAGAAATAGTATCCAAACCAAAGAAGACAAGTTGTTCAAATCTTCTTTTGAAAGAGACTGGAGTAATGGATTTAAACACAATATTCCGATCAGTTTACAATTTAAGATTGCCAAGGACGTGACCTTCACTCCTTCTTTAAATTACAACGGTTACTTGAACCTCAAAACCATTGAAAAAATATGGATCCCGGACACGAGTGCTAACGGTGGGCAATTTATCACACGGGATGTCCCCGGGTTGAATTACTCGCACGATTATTCAGCCAGTGGATCAATCGGGTATACCCCAACCATATATGGTATGTTCATGTTCAAACCGGGATGTAAAGTCGTTGCCATCCGGCACATGATACGTCCTTCCATATCGGCATCCTATACCCCCGCTATCAAACCCTTAGGTAACTACAAAAAGAGCTACTTCGATGGAGAAAAAGAGGTTGAATATGACATTCACGAAGGTTTAACCTATCGTCCGAACACTACCGGCGGCAAACAATCCGGGAGTATTAGTTTCAGTTTGGATAACAATGTCGAAATGAAAGTCCGAAATGACAAGGATACAACCGGAGACGAAGAATTCAAAAAAGTAAAACTTTTGGAAAGTTTCAGACTTTCAACATCTTATAATCCTTTCGCCGACAGTATGAACTTTTCAAATATCTCCATAAGCGCACGTACCAAAATATTGAATAACAAAGTAGATTTGAATTTCAGTGGTACCATTGACCCTTACGCAATAGATACAAATAATGTAAGATATAATAAATATCACGGAAAACTAGGACGTTTAACCAACGCAACAATCTCTACCAATTTTAGTTTTTCCGCAGATAACGGACAAAATAAAGAAAAAAAGAATGACCTAGTAGGAGGGTTTTACGATGATTACATGGATTTCGATGTTCCTTGGAATATAAGTATCAGTTACAATTTTACCTATTCAAGGCCCAGTCCTTATAGAAGTCCAACGATTAGTCAGATTGTTAACTTCTCGGGAGACCTCTCGTTAACCCCCAAATGGAAGATAAACTTTCAATCGGGATATGATATTAAAAACAAAGAAGTAACTTCAACCAGCTTTGGTGTCACGAGAGACTTGCATTGTTGGGAAATGACATTCAACTGTATGCCGTTCGGACAGCACCAGTCTTACAACTTTGAAATTCACGTCCGATCCTCTTTATTGAGGGATTTGAAATTAACCAAACGAGATTCTTGGTATGATCGAAGACTTTAATCAAATAAATAAACGAAATAAAGCAGACAAATGTCTACTTTATTTCGTTTGTACCAAGTAAAATTTCTACCTTCTTTGTCTCACCGCCTCATACACCAAGATTGCGGCAGCAGCAGAAACATTCAGAGATTCTATTTTCCCATACTGGGGAATTTTAATTTGTTGATCAGCCAACACTAACAACTCTTCATCAATACCGGTATCTTCCGCTCCCATAATAATCATACATCCCTCTTTCATATCCACTTCGGTATAAAATTTATCCGCTTTCTCCGTGGCAGCAAATAAAGTTAACCCTCTTCGTTTCAATTCTTTTATCGTCTTTTTGAGATTCTTCTCCCGACAAACAGGCAAATGGTACAAAGCCCCGGCAGATGTTTTAATCGCATCAGAAGATATTTTTGCAGAATTCTTATTCGGAATTAAAATGGCGCTCACCCCAGCACACTCTGCCGTACGGGCAATTCCACCCAGATTTCGGACATCAGTAATCCGATCCAAGATAAGTATTAATGGCATTTTCCCTTCCGCCACCACAGTATCCACGACCGTATTTATGTCTTGGTAAGGAATTGGAGAAATCTCTGCTAAAACTCCTTGATGATTTTTCCCGGCAAATGGTTTAAACACCTCTTCGGGTACATACTGGAACTGAATCTGACGTTCACGCACCAGCGAAAATAATTGTTGGAACAAATCCCCCTTTATTCCCTGACGGAACATAACCTTGTCAATTTCCTTCTCATCCTGTATAGCCTCCATCACGGCCCGGATTCCGAAAATACACTCTTGTTTAAACTTTGCCATCTTATTCGTTATTATTAATTTCTAGCTTTCAATTCTTCCAAATGCCCATTCTCCTCTTCCCATTCTTCCATACAAACTGCCAAGCGTTTTTTCATCTCATCATAAGTTTTTAATAACCCATCATTAATCACGCCTTCTGCCATTTTTCCCTCCGCATCCCCGATTTTTTGTTCCAAATTAGCAATTTCTACCTCTAACTTCTCGATCTTCACTTCTGACTTTTTAATCTCTTTATTCCATTGTTTCCGTTCCTCAAAAGCAATTTTATTTTCAGAAACAATCTCCTCTTCCACAACATCCTCCTGCTGCAATTTTCGAGGGTGCATCTGTTCATATTCCCGAAAACATTCCAGTTTCTTAGCCTCTAGGAAATGCGCAACTCCTCCCAGGTATTCCTTTATTCCCTTGTTGGCGAATTCATAGACCTTATCTGCCAATCCAAGCAGGAAATCCCTGTCATGAGAAACGACAATCACGGAACCTTCGAACTTCTTCAACGCATCTTTCAATATATCTTTCGTGCGCATATCCAGATGATTCGTCGGCTCATCCAAGATTAACACGTTATAAGGTTCTAATAACAAACGTACCATTGCCAAGCGAGTACGCTCTCCCCCGGAAAGCACCTTCACCTTCTTGTCAACATCCTCACCGGAAAATAGAAAAGCCCCTAATATATCCCGGATTTTCTTCCGAATTTCACCTACTGCCACTTGATCTACCGTATCCAGAACACTCAACGAAGGATCAAGTAAATCAGCTTGATTTTGCGCAAAATACCCGATATTCACGTTATGCCCGATCTTCAAGTTTCCCTCATAGGGAATCTGATCCATGATCATTTTCACCAAAGTTGTTTTACCTTCTCCGTTCCTTCCGACAAAAGCAACTTTCTCTCCCCTCAGCACATCAAGATTTACTTCATGCAGTACCACGTGATCACCATACGCTTTACTCAAATCCCGCCCACTCACGACAATATCCCCCGAACGTACTGCCGGCTGGAATCGCACATTGATCCGTGCAGAATCTTCCTGTTCTATCTCGATTCGTTCTATCTTTTCCAACTGTTTGATCCGGGATTGCACCTGTACTGCTTTCGTCGCCTTATAACGGAAACGCTCGATAAAATCCTCTGTATCCTTAATCTGTTTTTGTTGATTCTCGTAAGCACGTTGCTGTTGCTCGATACGTTCTTTACGTAATTCAGTAAAACGTGTGTACGATACTTTATAATCATATATCTTTCCCAGTGAGATCTCTACCGTCCGGGTAGTAATATTATCCAAAAATGCACGGTCATGTGAAACGAGAACCACAGCCCCGGGATAACCTTGCAAGAATGACTCCAACCAAGATATAGATTCTATATCCAAATGATTTGTCGGCTCATCCAATAAAAAAACATCGGGACGTGCCAATAATATTTTAGCCAACTCGATCCGCATACGCCATCCCCCACTAAATTCCTCGCACCGCCGTTCCAGATCTTCTTGCCGAAATCCCAATCCTTTCAACACGACCTCAACTTCACCGTCCATATTATCCGCTCCTCGCATATGCAACATCTCGGTCTTCACGTTCAATTTATCAATCAGCGCCATATAACTATCCGACTCGTAGTCTGTACGCTCGCCCAGCTCCCGATGCAAATGCTCCAATTCTGCCTGCAAATCCAGCACGTCATTAAACGCTGTTTCCGCCTCTTTCCGCACGGTCTTACCTTCTGCATACACTTTCGTCTGTGGCAAATACCCAATTTTTAACCCGGAAGGAACAGATACACTCCCCTCGGAAGGCTCCTGTATCCCGGCCAATATCTTCAATAATGTAGACTTTCCGGCCCCATTACGCCCAGTCAGACCAATCCGATCTCTTTTGTTCACCAGAAAAGAGATAGAGTCAAGCAATGCGTAATCTCCAAATAAAACACTTACATTATTAATTGAAATCATATATCATCATGCAAAATAAAACCTTCCATATTTTAACGAGTGCAAATATACGAAACTTATAGACACGGGCAAACGAGTTTACCCGTGCGTTACAAGTTCACAAGTTACAGGTTGCAAATCCAAAATTTGCACATAAAAATAACCTGCAACCCGACGAAATCATATAAAAAATGACAAATATCTTGTTTTATCCATCAAATATTTTTTATATTTGGGAAATTTAGAAAGAATACTAACTACATAAAAGAATAAATATGCCCAAAGGAGTATTTAAACTACCAAACATTACCAATGAACCCATCAAAAGTTATGCCCCGGGTTCTCCGGAAAGAAAAGAATTGAAGTCACAAATCAATCAATTACGTTCTATCGTTGCCGATGTTCCAATGATCATTGACGGGAAAGAAGTTCGCTCGGGGAAACTGGTAGATATTCGTCCACCACATGATCATCATCATCTGCTCGGACATTATCACCAAGGGGATGCCAGCCACGTGCAAATGGCAATTGATGCTGCATTAAAAGCTAAGCCGGCCTGGGAAAAAATGAGCTGGGAAAGTCGGGCTGCCATTTTCTTAAAAGCGGCTGATCTTTTAGCCGGACCTTATCGTCAACGGATGAATGCCGTGACCATGTTAGGACAATCCAAAAATGCTTTCCAGGCAGAAATCGATTGTGTGGCAGAATTAGCTGACTTCTTCCGTTTCAACGTGAAAAATATGTACGAAATATACCATATGCAACCGAATTCCGCTCCGGGAATCTGGAATCGTACAGTATGGCGTCCTTTGGAAGGATTTGTTTTCGCCCTTACTCCATTCAACTTTACCTCTATCGCAGGGAACTTACCGGGAGCCCCGGCATTAATGGGTAATGTTTGCGTGTGGAAACCATCCAAGACTGCCGTTTACTCGGCACATCTGATTATGGAAATTCTAAAAGAAGCCGGATTACCTGACGGTGTTATCAACTTGGTTTACTGTTCAGGCCCAACAGCTGCCGATGTTATTTTCTCTCATAAAGATTTTGCAGGTATACATTTCACCGGATCAACTCAAGTATTCAATGATATTTGGACTACTATCGTGAAAAATATTGATAAATACAGAAGTTATCCGAGAATTGTTGGGGAAACTGGAGGTAAGGACTATATCTTCGCTGACCCGACAGCATGTCCTAAAGAAGTGGCAACAGCCATCGTACGCGGGGCATTCGAGTATCAAGGACAAAAATGTTCTGCTGCCTCACGCGCCTACATTCCTGCCAATATCTGGCCCGAAGTAGAAAATTACGTGCAAGAAGATATGGCTAGCATAAAAGTTGGTGGAGTTGAAGATTTCACGAACTTTGTAAACGCTGTTATTGACGAGGCATCCTTCGTTAAATTGTCTAACGCAATTGATGCAGCAAACAAATCGGAAGATGCAGAAGTAATTATCGGTGGGCATTACGATATGAGTGCCGGATATTTTATCCAACCGACCATTATCCAAGCTTTCAAACCGGATTACATTACCATGCGGGAAGAATTATTCGGTCCGATTTTAACCGTTTACGTTTATGATCCGGAAAAAGTAGATGAAACATTGGATATTTTGGACAAGTCATCGGCTTATGCTCTTACCGGAGCTATTTTCTCTAAAAATCGTGCAAACATCGAAGAAATGACAGAGCGTTTAACTCACACGGCCGGTAATTTCTACATTAACGATAAACCAACAGGAGCTGTTGTTGATCAACAACCTTTCGGTGGTGGGCGTGCATCCGGTACTAATGATAAAGCAGGAACGATCTTCAATTTATTGCGTTGGGTTTCACCACAAGCCATTAAAGAAACGTTTGTTCCGGCAACAAACTATATGTATCCTAATTTCTTGGAAGAATAGAACTTTTAATTCTCCATACAAGCTGAACGTCGTATACGTTCAGCTTTTTCTTTTTTAGAAAAGCTGATACTTCCGGTTTACGGCATAAAAAGTTTCTCGCGATACATGATAAATTCGACAGACAGCCGACACGGACATTCCCTCTTCAAGCAAATGACTAATCTCTTCTCGGTTATCCAACAACACGTTTTGTTTCCCTTTTCCTGGCGGGCGCCCCAAACGTACTCCCTCGGACTTCCGATGAGCTAAAGCCTCTTTCGTTCTCATCGAGATCAGATTATGCTCGATTTCCGCCACCAAGGCAAAAGCAAAAGCCAAGACTTTACTATTAATACTATTATCAAAAGCATAACCGTCTTTTGTACTATAAACCGTTATATTCATTTCAAGACAACGATGAAGTATTGACATTATGTCTAGCAAAGTCCGGCTTAATCGGGATAATTCAGTAACGATTAGGATGTCTCCCTTCTTCAAACTTTTCAACAATCGACCCAATTTTCGATCATGTTCTTTCTTTTTGCCACTCACGATTTCCGTCACCCAACGATTTACTATTAAGTTTTTTCGTGCGGCAAATTTTTCAATCTCTTCCTTTTGATTCTCAAGATGTTGTTTGCCTGTACTTACTCTTAAATATGCTATTGTCATAATCCTTCCGCTCTATAAAATAAATTAAAACAAAGACATTAATAATCATTTTATTAGAAAAATTCAGAATCACAAATATAAACAAACAAATCACACAGGTGTCAAGTAAAACGTTCATTAAACTTGACACTGCTTTTTGCACGAATGATAAAATTTATTTATATACCTTTTCTTTCGTGTAAAGGTCTTGTTAGTAATATTTTTGCAAGAATTCATCATGTTTCTCCTAAAATTTGGTATATTTGTCTAGTAAAATGAACGTTTAGTCTGACAGATTGTTTTAAATAAGGCGTTAAATCATATGAAAATCGAATTCACATTCAGGATGTAGAATTATATAACAAATTGATTATGAACAAAAGAGAACTCACTAAAAAAGTAGCAGAAAGAAGTGGACACACCCAAGCAACTTCAGCATTAATCATTAACACCTTTATCAGTTGTATACTGGAATCTCTTGAAGCAGGTGAAAAAGTTACGATTCAAGACTTTGGAACTTTAGCCGTAAAGCAACAAAAAACAAGAGAAAGGTTCAATTTGATCACCAAAAAAGTGGAAAAATATTCCTCTTACGATTACATCAAGTTTATAACTAGTAAATCGTTAAAGAACAAACAAAAAGCAAGAAGTTTAGAAGCAAAAAAATAGAGATACACATGTATCTCTATTTTTTGATAGCTTTATATCATTAAATGATTACAATGTGTTCTTGATCCGTTAATTTCTCACAATAGTGACATTTCAACACGATAGGCGAACTCCCGACAACATCAAATTTCGTACGAACATTCTGGTTGTTAGTAATACATTTCGGGTTCACACATTTAGCAATTCCCTCCACTCGTTCCGGCACCATAACTGCTTTTTTCTCCGCAACTTCGAAATCTTTTATTATATTGATTTTTGCTGTCGGGGCAACCAAAGCCAACTTGTTAATCTCGTCATCTTTTAAGAATTTATTCCAAATCTTGATAATTCCCTTCTTACCTAATTTACTACTAATTAGGTTATAACCAAAAGTGACTGTATTTTCCAGATTTTGAATCCCTAACACGTTAATCACGTCAAACAATTTCTCTGCAGGAATATGATCTATTACCGTTCCATTTTCCACGGCACTAACCTGTAATTCTTTCTTTGCTGCCATATCTTTTTATCCTTTAATTACCATTTTAAATCTAATGCTTTGAAAATAATTGCTTGACGAGTGTATACCCCGTTCAAGGCTTGCTGGAAGTAATATGCTTTCTTGTTATCGTCCACATCTTCGCTGATCTCATTCACACGAGGTAGCGGGTGAAGAATCCTCATGTTATCTTTTGTTCCCGCTAGCATGGAATTTTTCAAGATATAAACATTCTTCACTTTCTCGTACTCTAATGGATCTGCAAAACGTTCACGTTGTACACGTGTCATATAAAGAATATCCGCATCATTGATCACATCATCCAGCTCTGTATGCTCGTAATAAGGGATATGCAAGTCATCCAAGAACAACTTATAGGCTTTCGGCATTTCTAATTCTTTCGGAGAAATAAAGTGGAAGGTCGGGTTAAAATGACTCATGGCCTGTAATAAAGAATGAACCGTTCTTCCGTATTTCAAATCACCGACCATGAAAATATTCAAATTTTCAAGGGTTCCCTGCGTTTTATAAATAGAATATAAATCCAACATGGTTTGAGTCGGATGTTGATTAGCACCGTCACCTGCATTAATTACCGGCACATCAGCCACCTCACTGGCAAAACGAGCCGCCCCCTCCAAAGGATGACGCATCACAATCAAGTCGCAGTAGTTATCCACCATCTTGGTCGTATCTTTCAATGATTCCCCTTTTGTCGTACTAGAGGATGAAGCATCGGAAAATCCGACAATACGACCTCCCATTCTACTAATAGCTGTTTCGAAACTCAAACGCGTACGAGTAGATGGCTCGAAAAACAGGGAAGCAACCACCTTACCCTCTAATAAATTACGATTGGGGTTTTTCTCAAATTCAGAAGCTATTTTCAATACTTCCAAAATGTCCTCTTTCGAGTAGTCGGTAATGGATACTAAGCTACGTTTATTCATAATTTTATATATTAAAAGTGTTTATGTTCGTTCATACTCTCCCATATAAAAAAAACCAACAATGTCAACTAACGACAATGTTGGTTTTCTGTATCTTGTTAAAACAACGATTATGTCTCTGCCTAAACTGCAGGCATAAAAACAATCTTCGCCGAATATTTTGATGGTCTATCTTCATATCGGAATACAAAATTATGCATAATTTCCATCCGAACAAAACGATTTTCCAATTTATTTTCCAAAATATTTCTCACAAAAACGAGAATTCCTGCAAACGAACCAGTTACAAGAAAAAAAATTCACCCTAAAATCCCATGTATAAACTACAACCGGAAAGCGATCTGATCTACTATATCTTTAGCAACCTCCACTTTTGTCTTCAACTCATAGACAGTCTTATCTCCCGCTTTATCCAGAATTGTCACCTTGTTCGTATCTACACTAAAACCCGCACCCTTATCATTCAAACTATTCAAGACGATCATATCCAAATTCTTTCGCTGCATCTTAGAAAGAGCATTCACCTCTTCATCATTCGTTTCCAAAGCAAACCCAACTAATAATTGTGACGCAGTTTTTATTCTTCCTAATTCAGCAGCAATATCTTTTGTCGGTAACAATTCCAGCAACAGATCATCCTTACCCCGTTTAATTTTGTGATCAGCTTTTTCCTTGGGGGTAAAATCAGCCACAGCAGCACTCAAAACCGCAACATCACTGTTAACAAATTCTTTTGATGTTACTTCGTACATCTGAGCAGCAGACTCCACGTCCACTCGACGAATCGCAGGGTGACTCGTTTTCAGATTTACAGGACCACACACAAGTACCACTTCTGCCCCCCGTCCTGCAAATTCCTCCGCAATAGCCAATCCCATTTTCCCGGAAGAGTAATTCCCGATAAAACGTACAGGATCTATTTTCTCGTAAGTAGGTCCTGCTGTTACCACCACTTTTTTACCTTTGAAATCCTCCTGTCGAGCAAAATAATCAGCAATAAAAGCAACTATCCTTTCCGGTTCCTCCATTCGTCCTTTCCCAATCAAGCCACTAGCCAGTTCCCCACTCTCCGGTTCGATAATAATATTGCCAAAAGATTGCAATACCTTCAAATTTCGTTGCGTTGCCGGATGTTTATACATATCCAAATCCATTGCCGGAGCAACCATCACCGGACATTTTGCAGACAAATATGTCGTTAGCAAAAGATTATCTGCTATACCTCCTGCCATCTTTCCAATCGTATTCGCGGAGGCCGGAGCTATCAGATACAAATCAGCCCACAACCCCAAATCAACATGAGAGTTCCAATCCCCATTTTCCGGGTTATAAAAATCGACCATAATCGGACTCTTGGAAAGAGTCGCCATTGTCAAGGGAGTAATAAACTCTTTCGCCAAGGGGGTCATAACCACTTTCACGCTCGCCCCTTCTTTCACAAGCAGACGAGTTAATGTTGCGGCCTTGTATGCGGCAATACTGCCCGTCACTCCCAATATAATATGTTTTCCTTTTAACATCACTTATTTATAACGTTATAAATTCACGTTCCTCGAATTCAAATACCGAAGAAAGATAAACTTGCTTGGCAAATTTAAAACAAAAAACCTGAAAGTATAACACTCTCAGGTATATTCTTTTCCTTAAAGACAGGGGCTATTCCTCGTCTGCATTATTTGCATCACCTTTCTCTTTCGAGGAAACACGGAAATAAATGTCCCCGTCCTCAAATTCCTGGGTAGCAATCAACACGGGTTTCGGCAAACGCTCGTAATACTTGGAAATCTCGATCTGTTCCCGATTTTCAAATATCTCTTCCAAATTATCCGCATAAGAGGCAAACTCTTGAAGTTTCCTACTTAACTCCTCTTTCATTTCAACCGAAATCTGATTAGCCCTTTTACCGATCACGGCTACTGCCTCGTAGATGTTATCCGCTTTACTGGCCAATGATGCCGGATTCCGGGTAATAGTATTATTCGGTGCTTTAACTTTCTTAAAATCTACCATGGTTAATTTGAATATTATTTGTTTTATCTGATTATTCTTCTTCATCAACATCATACGGTTTCAAGAACTCGTTGATGATTTCATATTTTCGAGCCATTTCCTTGGCATAACGACTTTCAGGGTATTCATCAAGGAAATAATAATACTCCTCTTTAGCCGCATTATAACGTTCGTATTGTTTATCTTCAACACTATTTACAGCCATTTCGTACTTGGAATTGAACAACATATACATGATTTCTTCCCGATATTTAGATCCCGGGTAATCCTTTAAACAATTCTCAAGACTCACTACAGCCGATTTATATTTTTCTCTCAAATAGTAATTTCTTGCACTCAAGTAATCCTTATAAGATAACTTGTCCCGCATCTCGTCCATGTATTCATTAATTTGCTCTTTGCGAGAAGAATTCGGGTAACGACTCAAATAAAGTTGAAAACTTTCCATCGCCTTCTCGGTTACCGTTTGATCCAATCGTGCTTTCGGAGAAGCCAAGAAATTACAATACCCGATCATGTACAAACATTCTTCCACGTAAGAACTTTCCGGATAAATCGAAACGAATTGTTTGAATAATTCCGCTGCAACTTCATAATCTTTCTGGTTATAACTACAGAAAGCCCGGTAATAAGCTACACTCTGAGCCTTGGATGTTCCTTGAAAAACCATCCGAATCCCATCAAACAAATTGGAAGCTTTCGTGTAATCTCCATTATTATAATACTCTACCGCTTTCTTATACATGGCTTGAGAATCACCACTTTTCAAGAGTTTCTGATACTCACTACATGAACTCATCAAAATTATTACGAGCAGAAATCCTATAAAATTCTTCATCATAAAGTGCCTTTTTTGCATCACGCAAAGATAAATTATAAATATCAATCCACAAAATAATTTACGACTTATGATTGATGATTTTAGATTTTAAATTAAAAGCACCCAAGCAACTGACTTGGCGAGTTTATAACCTGCAATTTGTAACCTATAAACTTGTAACTTTTTCCACCAGGACAAAAAAGCAACTAAGTATTTAAACGTATTTCCACTCCCGAAACTGCAACTTTTCAAAAGAACTCATTTGGAATACATTTTTTTAGTTACCTTTGTTTCCACATTGTAAATAATAAGATTAAGAATTTCAAAATATTTATCGAAGTGGACATTTTTGAAAGAGTAAGACAACAGAAGGGAAACATTGGTCAATATGCCAAACAAGCTCATGGCTATTTCTCTTTCCCGAAATTAGAGGGCGAAATTGGTCCCCGCATGAAATTCCGTGGTAAGGAAGTTTTAAACTGGAGTTTAAATAATTATATCGGTCTTGCAAACGACCCGGAAGTACGTAAAGCTGACGCTGAGGCCGCTGCAAAATACGGTATGGCTTACCCGATGGGGGCACGTATGATGAGTGGGCAAACTTCTCGTCACGAGTACTTGGAATCTCAACTGGCAGAATTTGTGGGAAAACCGGACGCGTTCTTATTAAACTTCGGCTACCAGGGAATGGTTTCCATTATTGATGCCATGACCAGCCGTCATGATTGTATCGTGTACGATGCTGAAGACCATGCTTGTATCATGGACGGTCTTCGTTTGTCTCCCGCAAAAAGATACGTGTACCAGCACAATGACATGGAAAGCCTGCGTAAACAACTGGAAAGAGCGACCAAATGGGTGGAAAACACCGGTGGTGGTATTCTAGTTATTACGGAAGGTCTGTTCGGGATGGCTGGTGACCTCGGAAAATTAGACGAAATTGTTGCCATGAAAAAGGACTTTAACTTCCGCTTGCTCGTGGATGATGCACACGGATTCGGAACCATGGGACCTCATGGAGCCGGAACAGGTGACCATTTCGGAGTAATGGACGGTATTGACCTTTACTTTGCCACTTTCGCGAAAGCAATGGCCGGAATCGGAGCATTTATCGCTTGTGATGAAGATATTTGCATGTATTTGAGATATAATATGCGTTCTCAGACTTTCGCAAAATCACTCCCCATGCCTATGGTTGAAGGTGCGATCAAACGTTTGGAATTATTGAGAACCAAACCGGAATTACGTGAGAGATTATGGACTATTGTTCGTGCTTTACAAGCCGGATTAAAAGCTGACGGTCTGAATATTGGAAGAACCAATTCTCCTGTAACTCCCGTTTACCTATCTGGTAGCGTGGCAGAAGGGACTCAAGTAGCCATGGATTTAAGAGAGAACTATAACCTGTTCTGTTCTATCGTGGTTTACCCCGTTATTCCGAAAGGCCAGTTATTACTCCGCTTGATCCCGACTGCTATGCATACCTTAGAAGACGTGGAGTACACGGTAAAAGCATTCAAAAACGTTGCTCAAAAATTAGCTAACGGAGAATACAATAAAGACGTGGTTGTTGATGCCAACGCTCTTTAATTTACCAAGAAACTCATAAATATCAATCAGCCCCGAAAGTCAGATATTGAACTTTCGGGGCTGATATTAAGGAAACCTTTTACCCAAAGTTATATTTCGACCTCCACATATCCACTAAACACCAATTCACTGTCGCCTCGTTCACATAAAGTTCGTGCCATACATTTCGCCGTTCTCGCCAGCTTCTTTTCAAATAAAACCTTCCCTTTATAAGTCACCTTAACAGGTTTATCCATATCCACCATCCGATCATTTAGATAAATTCTCAACTTCGGATAATCACACGCTTCTATTTTAATCTCATTACCGGAAAGCTCTGCCACCACGGCCATACCCGGACGAGCTGTTTCAAGGTCAACTCCCAACCAGTACATGAAAGGACGCATAACTTCCTCCTGACGCCAAACAATCTTTTTCGGCAAAGCATTTCGCTTATATTTTGTCATCCACGCGATTGCCGCGGTATCCGCCCGATCCATCCAATGCCCCTTTCCTTTCACGATATGTGTTTCATGTATATACCCCTCCGGTTCTGCCTGTTGCAAAGAATCCATCACTCGCCCTTTCTCTACAGCCAACTTATTCCGATCGTAAGCTCCATCATACTCCCCCATCCAGATCATGAAAGGCACGTTACGCAAATTCACTTGCGACACTTCTCCCGGATGTCCGGCCATCATGGAAGCCGCCGCCCAACGATCGGCCATACGGGGAGCCATCCTCCATACCCCATCACCACCGGCTGAATACCCCAACAAATATACCTTATCGGGATTAACCTCCATCTCCACGACTGCCGTCTGAATCAAGGCTTCAAAAAACTCGTCCAATCCTAGTTTAAACCACATATTCCAATCATCCCAGGGAGCCCTTGGGGCCACGTAAACACCCTCCCGGGGTTCATACAAACGAATCTGATTCTTCCATTGCTGCGTGTTCAACGCTTCCGGTGCATTCCCCCCTCCATGCATAGAAATAAACAAACTCCTTCCATCTTCCGGACGTTCACCAAATACCCGGTAATCGAACTTCATCTGCAATCCGTCCCTGGAAAAATTCTTCAACACCCAAAAACGATGATATTTCCTCTTCACCTCCTTCTTCCACGCCTCAAGCAAAACCTGTTCCGCCTCAATCGCTCCCTTCTCTGTCAGTTTTTTGTCGGCAAACCCTTGATCTGCCACATTTCCCAATACATTCTCCTTCAAGTAATTTTTTAATTTTCCCACATTCTGGGCAAATACCCCTGTACTCACAAGCACGCAAAGTACTAACAATCTGATTTTTATCATTTTTATTCAATACTTATTATATTCAACACTTTGTTCTCTAAATAGATACGCTTACATCCGTTCGTTATCTCGTCGTTATACTCTCATTATTCCTCCGATATAGGGAACAGAGGGATAACGAAAAGATATTACCCCCTCAACGAACAGATACAAACGTTGGTATAAAGTTACTATTGAGTAGGACCAACTTTACTCCTGTCATCTCAACACTCGATATTTTAGTAAATGCGTTCCGTCACTCCCTGCAAACAAGTAAAAACCGGCACTTCCATTATCTCCAAAAGCTATTGAAAACGGTGAATTTCCCCGTATTGGAAAACCTTTGGAAACCTCTTTCATGTCCAACAAGAAAAGACGTTCTCCTTTACCATCCATAATCCCGATTCTTGAATCCCGAGCCGAGAAACGATAGATATACGGAAAATCCAATTCCGAATCTTCCCAATGTTTCTCGAATAACAATTTCCCCTTGTTATCCATCACCACAATCCTGTTTTTCAACGTATAAATAAACTCATCCTGCCCGTCATTATTAACATCCTCCACGTTGAACATTCCACCGTCAATCATCTCTTCTCCCTTGATTCGTTCTACTTGACCTCGAAAATTCACCAATACTATTTCTCCATTAGCATCCATAAAAGCCATCTTCATCTGGCCGTTCTGCTTCGTCAGGTACAAAGACGTGTTAGCGGACAAATTCAATAAAGTAGATACTTTCACCCGTTCTTTCCCTTTACGATCCAAGATATACAAACGATACCGGTCTGCATACACGAGATAATCTTTCCCTTCCACCCGGAAATGATAAATTTTAGAGACTATATCATTATCACTCTTTGGCACATCCCAACCTTTCACGAAATTACCGGACACCTCATACAAATACACATGATGATCAGCCCCAGGAGCAAACACTCGGTAATTCTTGTTATTCTCGTAATCAGCCACCGAGATTCCCCGTTCGCAAGGAGACTTAAATGCCAGCGGAAACCGAGGTAAATAATTACCATTCCGGTCAATCAAATAAAGATGACCGGGTGTAGAAAATAAATATTGCAACTTCCCGTTCTTAAACATATCCACTTGATAAACCTCGCTATTGATCTTCCCATCGATCGGCAATTTCCACAAGATCCGTCCCACATCATTAATCAAATAAATTGTATTTCCCTCATCCTGCACGAAAAGTTCACGTTCTCCCGTGTTATGATTCACCACAATCGCTGGTTTCATGCTCATTCTAGCATCCAACCGTGTCTGCCACATGATCTGAGCTTGTTTCTGTTCCACCTCTTCCGTGCTTAAAAACAATGTGTGATACAACATATCACCTTCGCACACCCATTGTAACCCGAGAGAAGAAAATACCTCCATTCCCTCTTTATTCCTCTCTAACAATTCACGCAAAACCCCTTTAGTCACTTGTTCATAATAAGGCAACATCGCAACCATTTCAGATAAATACATCCAGTTAAACTTCGAGGATAATTTCGTTCTCAACTTCTGGTACCATTCCTGATCTCTCACGCTCAAACGACGCATGTAATCACTTGCGAAAACCTGAAGGCCTCTTTCTGAAGAAGAAAACACCACGTAATTGTCTTCCACTAGCACGTAATTCGTTGCTATTCCCCCCAACACGTATCCCCACATCACTCCGGCAAAATCGGGTACAGGCATCTTAAAGTAACTCACTTTTTTATCTTTATCCAAGGCAAATGAACGATATAACGAAGTTTCAGAGATCCCGGACTTCGAGGCATATGATTTCAACATCTTTTCCAGTAATCCTCTAGCTAGGCTCCCGGCTTTCACGTGAACCACCACAATCCCTTCCTCCTGTTTCCGGCTTGCGTCATAAGAAAGCGTCCCTTTTCCCCATTCTCCTTTCAACAAAGCCTGCCATTCTTCATCCAATTTATCCCCGAAAAGACGAGCAAACTCCTGTTTTCTTTTCCGAACATTCTCGATCTGTCCCGCCCCATAACGATAAGTCTCAAGAGATGCCAGATAATTCTTCACGTCACTCAGAGCCAGAATACTAACACTTTTCACGTCGGCAGGCATCACCGCATCCAGTTTGGAATCCTGGGGAAGTTGTCCCTTAAACGCAACGGGAAAAGCGGCTTTCAACCCGTCATAATGCACAAAACCGTTAAAACTGACGCCACTCGGTTTTATTTCACCATCTAACGCCCCCCACTTGAACCACTTGGCAATATTCGTCTGCTTAGCGATAAAATCCTTCTGTAACAACAAAGGAAGTAGATCGGAGAAACAAGTCGTGTTCAAGAACACGTTCAGACCAGCTCCCGCAAAAAAATAACGATTCATGTTTTTAAAACGGGGCGCCCCATCTTTCTCATCTTCACTGGGATTACTCAACTGGTTCACGGCATCCTCCACGTATAGCTCGGAGTTAGAAACCAGTACCATACCACCGACAACAGCGTAACACACCTCATCCTTTCCCCGACTCGCCAAGTATATCTTTTGATTATTATATTTTCGCTCTTTCACCTGCACCCCGGCAAACATTTTCTGCAAAAAAACATGTACATCCCCCCTGGAAAACAGGCCACTCCGATTTAACACGTACAGAAACCGAATCGATTGTTTTCCCTCCACCCGAATCGCCATCACATAAGAGGAAGTATCAACCTGAGACACTTGTTTCAACGTATCTACGACCCGAGATAACATACTTTTCCGAAATGCCTTAATTTCCCGATCAAAAGCGGTAGCAATCTTCGGTGATAAATTCGCATTCGCATTCACATTAATCACAACAGCAGAATTATAGGGAATAAACGATTCCTTCGGGATATCCACCTCCCGTTCCCGCTCGTTCACCCACCATAGCGCAAATCCTATTCCTCCGAGAAGGACAATCCCCAAAACGATTAATGCAATTTTCTTCACCACGTTCTAATTTTAGATTTTAAATTTTAGATTGAAGATTAAAGATTATTCGATGAAAAGATATATCCGCCTTGTCTGTTGGAATCTAAAATCATCAAATCTAAAATTGATAAGTTTTTTTTCACAGGAACAAATTTAGTAAAATCAAGCCTTTTTCCTACTTTTGTAAAAAGGAAAATCGTATGAAAAAAATATATACACTGCCGGAGGTGGAAAATATGCTGACTTATCGGGGGAAAGAAGAAAATCGGCTTTACTCGGAAGCAAAAAACATAAAGAACGCAACCATCGGCAACAATGTCTACCTCCGGGGATTAATTGAAATCTCCAACATCTGTACCAAAGACTGCTATTACTGCGGCATCCGGAAATCCAACACGGAAACAGCCCGGTATGCGCTTTCAGACAAGGAGATCATAGAAGCAGCAGACTTTGCCTACACACATCATTTCGGCTCTATCGTGTTACAGGGAGGAGAACGTTCCGACAAAGAATTCGTAGATAGAATCACCCGTTTATTACAAGAAATCAAAAAAAACAGCAACGACGAGTTAGGTATCACGCTCTCGTTGGGGGAGCAAACGGAAGATACTTACAAACGCTGGAAAGATGCCGGAGCGCATCGCTATTTGCTACGCATCGAAACCTCCAATCCCGAATTATACGCCAAGATTCACCCGAACAACCCGCTCCACTCCCATTCAACACGTTTGAAATGCCTGGAAAGCCTGCAACACTGCGGATATCAAACGGGTACCGGCGTGATGATCGGGCTACCGTTTCAAACCATTACCGATCTGGCAAACGACTTGCTGTTCCTGCAATCCATGGACATCGACATGGTAGGCATGGGGCCTTACTTGGAACACCATGCTACCCCCCTGTACGAATACCGCCATTTGCTCCTTCCCCTTCAGGAAAGATTGCGCCTGTCCATTCACATGGTAGCGGCACTCCGGCTTCTCATGCCGGACATTAATATCGCAGCCACCACGGCCCTTCAAGCCATTGACCCCGCCGGAAGAGAAAAAGCACTGGAAATCGGGGCAAACGTGGTGATGCCAAATATTACTCCCACGACGAACCGCACCCTTTACAAACTCTACGAGAACAAACCGGGAACCCATGAAGGAGCCGCAGAATCCATGCGCAAACTGGAAGAAAGCATTTTTAAAAGCGGTTGTAAAGTAGCCTACGGGACTTGGGGAGATTCCCGACATTTCCAATCAAGAACGGAAAATTAAATTCAAAAATCCGAATCGGGTAATCAATGAATCACCAGGTTTTTAAAAGGAGCGAAAGCGGCTAAAATAACCAGCGCCCCCAAAATCGTGATGACTAACCCGGAAACCCGGTTAATCGTGATTAACACGCGTAACCGGAACTTCTTACGAAAGATATTTACCAAAGTCGAGAGCGTGTACCACCACACGCCACCGCCTAACAACACCCCCATCACCACCAACAACTCTCCCAGCATGGAAGAAGATTCCCCGAAAACAGACATCCCGGCAAAAACAGCCATAAAAACGACCACCGTGATCGGGTTGGATACCGTCAAGAAAAACAACGAAAGATAATCCCCCAGCAACCCGGTCTTGCTCACCCGACCTTGACGTCGTTGACGAATCTGACGAATCGGGTTATCAAAATAAATTTTTAACCCGATACACAGAAGAAAAATTCCACCGATAATCTGTAACAATAGCTCGTGGGTCTGCACGGTATTTATCACGTACCCCAACCCGAATGCCGCCACCGAAGCATAAAAGAAATCTGCAGAAGCAGCACCCATGCCGGCAATGAAACCTGATAGCGCACCCTTATGCAAGGTTTTTTGGATAATCAATACACCCATTGGCCCTAATGGAATCGATACCATTAAACCAACCAACATTCCCTTGAAAAGATACAATATATCGTACATGCTATTCTATCGGAAATTTACAGTTCCACACTATCCGAAGAGAATCGGCTCAATATCGTGTCATCATTTATCTCTTTTGACAACGACTCGATCGTTTTCATCGGCACGTCAAAAATATCTAAAATAAGTAAACCATCCAAACACATACTAAACTTCGGATCGATATTAAAACCGATAATCTTGGCATTCAACGAAATATATTTCTTCAACAAAACCGGTAACTTATCACTCGACGGCTCAATATCCCCGATCATCTTGTCCAGCACGGATATATCCTTTTGAGCGGCATCCAGCATCACCTGAACCCCAGGCTCTTCCGAATGAACCTGATACTTGGAACGCGGGATCACGTATTTCGCCAGTTCATGACTATAATGATTCTCCTGAATAAAACGCATGATCAACTCTTTCGACACTTCCGTGTACTTCCCACTGATTGTCACCGGACCGATCAGATAACGATACTCCGGGTTTTTCAACAAGAAATAAAGAATACCTTTCCACAACATAAACAAGGGGAGCGGTTTACGCTGATACTCTTCCGTGATAAAAGAACGACCCAACTCGATCGATTCGTACAACACGGGTAACATCTCTTTCCGCATCTTAAACAACGAGTTGATATAAAATCCCTTCATCCCATAACGGTCAATAATCTCTTTTCCTTTCCCTACGCGATAAGCCCCGACAATTTTCTCTTCCTCCCGATCCCAAATAAACAAGTGATAGTAATAAAGATCGTATTCATCCAAATCGATACTACGATTCGTTCCTTCTCCCACCGCACGGAAAGTAACTTCCCGCAAACGACCAATCTCGTTCAACACGTTCGGAATCTTCACGGAAGGGGAACAATATATATCGTAATTCTTCATGTTAAACAACAGGTAGTCTTCCGCTATCCCCTCGATTTCTTTCTTCAATACTGCACTCTCGGTCTCTGCCGCAATCGGTTCTGCTTTAGGCATTGCTTTCTGTGATTTAATAAAAAACTTCTTCACTTCTAACGCAGATCCCAATAAATAAGTTTTCGCCCGCAAGAACTTACCATACTGAGCTATATCATGAAATGTATTCTGAGTCTCCACACTGATCGGGTTCCCGATCCTTAACTTCACCACCCTGTTTTTCTTGTTCAACAACTCGGAAGGCAACTTAATCGTTTTCAATACCGGATGAATCATCCCCAGTAAATAAAACAACAAACTGTTAGAACCTTTAAAATATATCGGGATAACAGGCACTTTCGCCATTTTCACCAACTTCAAAACCGAAGAATCCCACTCCTTATCCTCCACATGATTCGAATCAGCTTGGTAAGAAGAAACCTCTCCGGCAGGGAATATTCCCAAGGGTTTCCCGTCAACGACATGACGTATCGCCTCTTTAATTACTCGCATATTTGAATCTTTCTTGCCCTCCTCCGGGTCCAGCCCCAATATATAATCCTGTAACGGAACAATTTTCTTCAACAGAAAATTAGACATGATTTTATAATCCGGACGTAATTTACATAGCAAACGCACCAAGACGATACCATCCAGTCCCCCGAACGGGTGATTGGAAACCGTGATAAAAGTACCGTTTTTAGGAATTTTTTCCAAATCCTCCTTACTCACCTCGATAGTCACCCCCAAAGCCTCGATCAAACTATCCAAAAGGACTTCCGGATCATCATCATTTACCTTCACATTCAACTTATCCAGTTTATGCAACCGCAAGATATACATCACCAACTTGGATACCAAGCTTTCTCGAAAACGGTTCAACCCATGAGAGCCAAGCAAAAAATCATTCGTATCAATTAATTTCATCTATATCCTTATTAAATGTTCTACAACTAGAACACTACAATATCTTTCACAACATTATCCCCGACCCGATCATTCAGGGCTTTTATTAATCCCTCTTTCACCATCAGAATCTCGTTCTTTACCACGGAAGAAGTGAAACTCACGAACACTTTTCCCTCTGAAATTCGCAAACTTTTCGTCCGGGAAGCAATCATTCCCCCCACGACATCCGGCCAAACCTGGCACACCTCCCTCTCTTTGAACTGACGGGATAACCCCATCTGCTCCAAGTAAAGATTTACCAGCTCATCCATTGTCAACGTCTTACCCTGCTTCAAAACATTCCTATTTTATTATGATTCTACAGTTAAATTCATTCTACAAAAATACGATTTTCTGAACAACCCGAATGAATTTTAGATTTTAAATTTCAAATCCCTCCAAATTTAGTGATTTATAATTCACAATTTATGATACTCTAATTCCGTGATTAGAACGTGTATTCGGTGGTAAAGAATCACATAATCGTAAATCATAAATCACAAATTCATCACTTCTCCCCCTTCAACATGAAATATCTTGTATTCCATGGCATGTTGCTTCAAAATTTCGTCTATATGTTCACGATTGGTATCCGTAACAAAAACCTGACCAAAGTCCGTACTTGAAACAATTCGAATGATCTGGCTTACCCGATCAGCATCCAGCTTATCAAAAATATCATCCAACAGTAGCAACGGCTTCACCCCCTTCTGCTTCACCAAGTAAGCAAACTGTGCCAATTTCAACGCTGTCAGGAAACTTTTTTTCTGTCCCTGAGACCCCAGCTTTTTCACGGGGTACCCTTCTAGGCTCAAATTCAAATCATCCCGATGCACTCCCACCGTCGTGTAAGTCAATATCCGATCCCGCTCGAAACTACCACGCAATGAAGCCAAGAAATCATCATTCTTTATAGTCGTCGAATACTCCAGCATAACCTTTTCCCTCCCCAAGGAAACCCGATCATAATACATTTGGAACATCTCTTCCAACTCCGCCACGAAAGCCCTACGCCGTTCAAGAATAACACGCCCGCTATCCGCAAGTTGTTCATCCCACACAGACAACATATCTGTATCAATCGACTGTCCCGCATATTCCTTCAAAAAACTATTTCGCTGCATCAACACCCGGTTATAGCGAATCAATAACTGCAAGTACTCCTTATCACATTGACTGATCACCCCGTCAATAAAACGTCTTCTCTCCTCGCTAGCACCATCAATCAATACCACATCCGCGGGTGAAATAATAACTAACGGCAACAACCCGATGTGATCGGAAAGTCGGGTATAAGCCTTTTTATTCTTTTTAAAAATCTTCTTCTGTCCTCGTTTCACCCCGCAATACACGTCAATTTCCTCGTCCCCGTGCATGTATTGTCCCTCGATCACGAAAAAAGCCTCCCCATGACAAATATTCTGCGCATCAGGCAAGTTGAAATAGCTTTTACACATTGACAACTGATACACGGCATCCAGAATATTGGTCTTCCCCACGCCATTATTCCCGATAAAACAGTTAAACCGGGGAGAACACGCGACACTCGCCTCGGCAATATTCTTATAGTTGACAACATTCAAGTTCTTTAAAATCATTCACTTCAACTGTTAGTGGTTACAAGCAACAAGTTCCAACGCAAACGTGAAACAAACAATCAAAAGTAAGGAAAAGAAGGATATAATCCACCGGACAGATAATTTTTTGCATAAAATTTCACGGAGATCCTTTTGGTATAAAAAAAAAAATTAATTTTGCACGTTGACGAGCGATACGTCTAGGAATAAGAAAAGTAAATAACAAAAACATATAACCATGTCAAAAGAGAAACAGAAACGTGCGGATGGCTTTGAACAAATTGAAGAAGCCACGATTTCAACCGAACAATTCATCGAGAAAAATCAAAAGTTATTGGTAAGAGGAGTCCTCGTTATTATCATCGTGGTAGGCGTGATCTTGGGATACTATAGATTCTACAAAGCCCCGATGGAAGAAGAAGCATTGAAACAAATGTTCGTTGCCGAGAATCTTTTTGAAAAAGACTCTTTCAACATGGCTCTTAACGGCGATGGGAACGCCCCCGGTTTCTTGGAAATCATTGACAAATACAGTTCTACTCCTAGCGGAAATTTGGCTAATTATTATGCAGGAATCTGTTATTTGCACTTGGGTGACAACCAAAACGCCATTAAACACTTGGAAAAATTCTCTTCTGACGATGTGATTTTTTCCAGTATGGTAACGGCAAACTTGGGTGACGCTTACATGCAATTGGGCGATTTCAAAAAAGCGTCTAGCTATTATCAAAAAGCAACTACCGGAACGACCAATATGGCAACCACCCCGGTTATCATGATGAAAGCCGGACTTGCTTTCGAAAAAGCCAACGACTATAAAAGTGCATTGAACATGTACGAAAGATTGGAGAAAGAATTTCCCGCTTCTTATGAAGCTCGCGACATCGAGAAATACATCACTCGTGCAAAACTGCACATGAAATAAGAAATTTTCTAAACTACTGAAAAAAGCTATCCTTAAAGGGTAGCTTTTTTTCGCCCTACACGGTCGTGTCAACTTTTCATCCACGAAAGCTGATGAAGACCCGGATTGATTACGGTGACAAACCTTTGTAGTTCCGATCGAAACAGTGGATATCCTCGGTGCACTTTCGCTACATCTTCGGTGCACCTTCGCTCGTGGAGCGTCCGTGTGGCGTAGGTGTTCTGTGAGCGTGTCGGGGAAGAGTATTAATATGGACGGGATATGAAAGAGATTACATCGGGTTTTCTACCCCAAAACAATTAGACATTCAAAGGGAAAAGCTGAAGGATTGGATAAGTTCCTTCTATAACTTGGAATAATCTCTAAAAAAAATACCCCGCCTCAACGAGACGGGGTATAGTCTTGATTACTTCTCGAACAACTTTCCGAAATCCTCCATGGATATCTCTTGCTCTTCCAATTTCACGCCCTCTTTAATAACACTGAAAATCTTGTTTTCCAATGCTCGGTCGTAAAGACTGGCACGCTGTTTCTCATTCTCAAGCAAACGAACGGCAAAACCATCCAATTGCTCGTCTGACAAACCGTATAACCCGTATTGTTGTAATTGAGCGGCAGCAACCTCACGTCCAACAACCTTCATATCCTCGTCCTCAACTTTTATGTTATTTTCTTTGATCATATCGCCCTTGATCAACTGCCACTTGAATTCATCCCGATAAGAATCGAAATCTTTATCAACAGCCTCTTGAGTTAATTCTTTATTGGTAGCCAACATCCAACGCTTCAAGAATGCTTCAGGAAGAACCACATCCTCGTTTTTCTTCAACATCTTGTCACGAGCATCTACCGTCAAACGGTACTCGCTATGAGCTTTGAACTGTTTAGCCAAATCTTCTTTCACACGGGCACGGAACTCCTCAACACTCTTCACGTTACCTTCCCCGTAAACTTTATCAAATAAGGCCTGGTTCACTTCTGCCTCAACGTAACGTTTGATCTCGCTAATGATAAAGCAGAAATCAGAAGTAACATGCTCGGCCTCTTCCTTGCTTATTTGTAATAAAGCAGCATAATCCGTTTTGTTGGGATAAGCTTTGGACGGGTTGAAAATCACTTCGTTTCCGGCTTGCTTGCCAGTGAAAACTTTCACTTGCTCTTCATCCTTCATGTGTTCAACTGACAATGAAGCATCTTCAACATGGATTCCACCTTCCTTGGGTTTCCCATCTTCTCCCAACTCGATCAACTCACCCTTCACGTATTCAGATCCCTCGATCGTGTCAACCGGGGTCAACTCTCCATTGCTTTTGCAAATGCTTTCAATCTGTTTGTCTATCATTTCATCATCGACCTTGATGATGTAATAAGGAACTTTCTCTCTTTTGCTCAATTTCACGTTCATTGCGGGAGACAAAGCAATATCATAAACAAACTCGAAACTTTCTTCGTCCAGATTCAACTCCTTCTGCTCCGTCTCGCTCGGAAGTGGTTCACCCAAGATATTCAAATCGTTCTCTTGGATATAATTAGACAAACTCTCTCCGATCAACTTGTTGATCTCCTCAATCAAAACGGCTTTACCGTACATTTTCTTGATAATACCGAAAGGAGTTTTCCCTTTCCGGAAACCATCAATCACCGCTTTCTTCTGGTAATCTTTCAATGCGTCGCTCACGCGAGTTGCGTAATCATCCTTATCCAATTGAATCTTAATGGTTGCATTAAGATCGTCGATTTGGTTCTTTGTTACATTCATACTTCTCTATGATAATACAATAATTGATAAAACAAACAAAAAGGCCACCTCATTGTAAGGCGGCCATCTCTTCAAGTGCGGGCGAAGGGACTCGAACCCCCACGCCTTGCGGCACTAGATCCTAAGTCTAGTGCGTCTACCAGTTTCGCCACGCCCGCTTGCTATTTTGACGGTGCAAATATATTGCTTTTTCGTGAAAAGCAAAACGATTTGACCGTTTTTTTATTTTTTCCTGCGTAATTCAAAATTTTTCCCCAGGTAAACCCTTCTAACTTCCGGATCATTAGCCAAATCCTCCGCAGAACCGGATTGCAAAATTCGCCCGTCATACAACAGATAAGCCCGGTCTGTAATACACAAAGTCTCCTGAACGTTGTGGTCCGTAATCAGAATCCCGATATTTTTCTCTTTTAACTTGATCACGATACTCTGAATATCCTCCACGGCAATCGGGTCCACGCCGGCAAAAGGTTCGTCCAACAGGATAAATTTCGGGGCAATCGACAACGCTCGCGCAATTTCCGTACGTCGACGCTCGCCTCCCGATAATTGAATTCCTTTGCTCTTGCGGATATGTTGCAAACCGAACTCGTCCAACATCTCCTCTAACCGGTGACGCTGGTAATCCTTCGGTAAATTACTCATTTCCAGTACGGCCTTGATATTATCCTCCACGCTCAACTGCCGGAACACAGAAGCTTCCTGAGCAAGATATCCCACGCCAAGCTGGGCACGACGATACACGGGTTCTGTCGTGATCTCCGTGTCATCCAAGAAAATACGTCCCCCATTCGGTTTAATCAATCCCACAATCATATAAAATGACGTGGTTTTCCCTGCCCCGTTCGGTCCCAATAACCCGACGATCTCCCCTTGTTCCACGTTCACGGAAACTCCTTTTACCACCGTACGGCTCTTGTATTTTTTTACTAAGTCCTCAGCTCTTAATTTCATATCTTACTATTTTACCGCGCTAAGATAGTCTTTTACACTTGAAAATTGAAAATTGAAAATTGAAAAATATCAGAAATTTAGATGTAACGAGAAATTAATCGCAAAATTATCCACGTCCTGCCCCGAACGATCCCCCCGATGCGTCAACCGCCAGATGGCATCCACACGAATAAAACGGAAAATATTCTCGACACCGACACCGGCTTCTATATAAGGCTTCGACACGGAAGACATACCCTCCGGGAACCGGAAAATAGCATCCGTGTTAGACAGACTACCGTTGTTCTTATCCGACAACGTACCCCACAAAGCCTTCACGGTTGCCACCTCACGCCATTTCAACCGTTTCATCAACGGGATCTTACTCAAGAAAAATCCTTTAAAATGATGTTCCCAGAACACGGCTCCCCATAAATCGGACGCAAACTCGTAGAAATTCATGCAAGAGAAAGCGTAAGGATCATAAAAATAGGTGGCATTCCCCTCATGCAACTTCAACAACGGGTAAGGAACCTTGTTAAATATCTTTCCCCCGGATAACATGATATCACTGTACCCTAACGGGGCAATATTGAAATCATGTTTCACGGACAATTCCAGACGGTAATATTCGTAATCCCCGTTCAATATATTCTTTAACCCGGCCACCACGTCAATTCCCACGATCGGGAAATCCGATCCCATGGAAACTTTATCAAAAGTTTGCCGCACAACAATCTCGTTCCTCGACAAACGTGTTCCCAAACGCAACTGGGTTGTGTGAATCTGATCCACGATCTCTCCGTTCGGGCGAACAAAATCGACATATTTCGTGGGAAACATCTGACGGTATTCCAAAGTAAAGGAATTCGAAAATCCTTGCCACCACTCTTTCTCATAACGCACGTCAAATGAATTAATTAACGTCAGTTTATCATTATTACCCCTAGAAAATATTGAACTTAATATATTACCCGTGGTAAAAGCATTCTCACTGGCACCCAACTGTAACACATCATGCCGACCACTAATCGTGAACTTCGACGTCGGTTGATTATTAAAAATATATTCAACGGTTCCGCCTCCTTTAAATTCACCATCTTTCGTGCTATACGCCCCGTATCCGGTAAGCCGTACATGCTTGCTAAAATCACTCGTAGTTTTGACTCCCAACTGGAAACGACATCCCTCCAGCTTATTAAAACTCATCAATTTATAATAAGGCCCGAAACCGATATACTTCGTGTTATAATATCCAAGCAAGGCGGTTTGTATTATGTCATATATATTTTTATATAGCGGGACATTCTTTATCGAGTCCACCATATTATATATATTCTGTTCCTTCTCACTTAACTCGTAAGGACGCACAGATTGCCAGTAATTTTCGTCATTTTGAAGGACATCCTTATTAATGATCACATCATTATCCAGTTTCTGAATCTCGGTAGGAATATCCTCGTTCACTTTCACGTTCGAATAATCAATCTGGCGGTGCCCCATAAACGAGATTAACTTGGACGAGTCCTTCATCTGCACGGTAAAATCGGCCAATATTTTATCCTGTTTCAAAAACCAGGTGGAATCGTTTATCAACTCGTTCGTGTTCTCGATGGCCAGATCCCGAATCCAGTTCACGTTCAACCCTTTCGCCATTCTCAACCGGGCAGATTCCAACGCCCATGTCGTGGAGTCTATATTTACCTCCCCGTCAAATACCGGTGTTGACTTCCCTTTAGGGTGAAAACGGATCTTGTATATCTTTCGCCCCTCCTTCTGAACACTATCCACCAGAAAATACTTGTAATACATCAACCCGTGTTCGCTCAACGGGCTGGCGAAATTCACCTCGAATATATTAATGTAATTATCATACAAGTTGACATTCACATGCAGATGCCCCGTGAACTGGGCCAGACTGTAATCCTCCTCGATACCCGAAATCCGACTGGCTTTCACGATCTCCCTTGATAATTTCGGGGAACGGCGATAATAGTAATCTGCCGAAGCCTCTGAGATCATCACCGGTAGATAAGCCTTTCCCGTGATGGCCGAAGTGTCCATATACTGGAAAATAAAACCGAAATTCTTCTGTAATTTTTTATTCTTAAACTCCGGTTTCATGTTCGCAATATCCAGTTCCATCTTAGTATAGGTGGTGTAACTATACGAATCCTTTTCTGCCGGGTTATTTCTCTTCTTATTCTTTGAAATATTCCGCAAGATCGCGTGAGCCGGATTCTCTCCGGGTTTTACCTTCACCTCGTCCAAATGAGTCACGATTGGTACCAGTTTAAAATCGATCGTGTTAAAAGCACCCTTCTTGACCGCCACTGTCTGACGCTCATAAGAGACAAAAGATGCCATGATTTCGCTGACATCCTCACGAGTCTCGATATCATAATTCCCGTCAAAATCAGTCGTTACACCAATCGTAGTACCCACAAATACGATACTTACCAATGGCATCGGCTCCCCCGTTTCTGCATCTACTACTTTTCCCCTAACCTTCGTCGTCTGTGCCTCTACAACAGACACCCACGCCAATAATAGTAAGACAAAACACAACTTCAAATATTTCATTACAAAAAAATTTACGATTTTAGATTTACGATTTCAGATCAGGAACAACCATTCAAGATGAAGATAATACCCCATCATAAATCATCAATCACAAATCATACATTAAACCACTCCTTCACGCAATATGTCGTGTATGTGTACCATTCCTTTGTAATGACGATCATTATCAACAACAACCAGTTGAGTGATGCTATTCTGCTCCATCATCCGGTAGGCATTGTATGCCAGTTCGTCCTCCGATATTGTCTTGGGAGATTTTGACATGACATCCTTTGCCGTCACCCCGTCCACATCATCATATTTCTCCATCATCCGTCGCAAGTCACCATCCGTGATAATTCCTTCCAAACGTTCTTCCTCGTCGACGATCGCCACCGCACCCAAACGTCCTTTGGACATGGCCAAGATCACGGGGCGAATTCCCGCTTCTCTCGTGATACAAGGCCGATTCGTTCCATCGTAAACATCCGAAACCCGCGTGTACAAACGTTTTCCTAAACTTCCGCCCGGATGGAATCTCGCAAAATCCCTGCTTGAGAAACTGCGACACTCTACCAAACACATTGCTAATGCATCTCCCAGCACTAACTGTGCCGTAGTTGAATTTGTCGGAGCTAAATTTAAAGGACAAGCCTCTTTTTCCACTTTCGCTTTCAGCACATAAAGCGAGTTCTTAGCCAGAAAAGAGTCCGTATTTGACACCATTGCCACGATATTATTATTTCCGTTATTCCGTATCAACGGGATCAAAACTTTTATTTCCGGAGTGTTTCCACTCTTAGAAACACAAATTACCACATCCTCTTCCCGGATCATTCCTAAATCACCATGAATAGCGTCCGCAGCATGCATAAACACAGCCGGAGTTCCGGTGGAATTCATCGTTGCCACGATTTTTGTCGCGATAATTGCACTTTTTCCAATACCAGTGATAATCACCCGCCCCTTATTTTCATAAATTAATCTAACGACCGCCTCAAAATCATCATCTATGTAGTTTATCAGATTTTGAATAGCTACTGTCTCATCTTGAATCACTTTGCGCGCAACCGATTTTATATCTACCATGACTATCTAATTATAAATATTCATTCAAAAGTCGTCCTTACAGCAAAAAAAGAAAAAAACTATTGCACTTATCATTTTTTGCTATAACTTTACTAGGGACAAAAGTATCATTTTTTATGATAGCTCAAAAACGAGTGATGATAGATTTATTATAGAAGATTTTGTTTGTAGAAACAAATTAAGTTATAAATTTGCGCACCCGTGTAAAAATGGGGTGTGTGAAAATAAAAAAAACAATGGGATTGCAAATAGATTTACATGCTAAACTAAAAGAGTATTTCGGCTTTGATAACTTCAAAGGGAACCAGGAGCAAATAATAAAGAACGTCCTCGCCGGGAACAACACGTTTGTGCTGATGCCAACGGGAGGTGGGAAGTCTTTATGTTACCAGTTACCGGCCTTAATACTTGACGGAACAGCAATAGTGATATCACCACTAATTGCTTTAATGAAAAACCAGGTTGATGCTATGCGCTCGTTCAGCGCATCGGAGGGTGTTGCCCACTTCATGAATTCGTCTCTTAGCAAAAGTGATATTCTAAAAGTGAAAGAAGACGTGTTGAGTGGTAAAACAAAACTATTATATGTAGCCCCAGAGTCACTGACCAAAGAAAGTAATATTGAATTTTTACGAAAAGTACGCATCTCCTTCTTTGCGGTTGACGAAGCACACTGTATTTCAGAATGGGGACACGATTTCCGTACTGAATATCGCAAGATCAGACCGATCGTGGAGCAAATCGGGAAAGCACCGATTATCGCTTTAACGGCAACTGCTACCCCGAAAGTCCAACACGATATTCAGAAAAACCTAGATATGCTGGATGCCCAAGTGTTCAAATCTTCCTTTAACCGTTCCAACCTCTATTACGAGGTTCGTCCGAAGGTAGACCCGACAAAAGATATTATCAAATTCATCAAAAACAACGAAGGCAAATCAGGTATTATCTACTGTCTGAGCCGTAAAAAAGTGGAAGAACTCACGGAAGTCCTTTGCGTTAACGGAATCAAGGCTGCCTCCTACCACGCCGGCATGGATGCCTCGGCCCGTAGTGCCAATCAAGACAAATTCCTAATGGAAGAAGTCAATGTCATCGTGGCAACAATCGCTTTTGGTATGGGTATTGACAAACCGGACGTTCGATTCGTCATCCATTATGATATTCCGAAAAGTCTTGAGGGATATTACCAGGAGACCGGAAGAGCTGGACGGGACGGAGGTGAAGGATATTGCCTGACATTTTACAGCTACAAAGACATCCAAAAACTGGAAAAGTTCATGCAGGGTAAACCGATTGCCGAACAGGAAATCGGGAAACAACTTCTCATGGAAACCGTTTCCTACGCAGAAACTTCTCTTTGCCGCAGAAAAGTTCTATTACACTACTTCGGTGAAAACTATGATGAAGAAAATTGCGGGGCCTGTGACAACTGCCTATTCCCGAAGAAAGAATTCGAAGGAAAAGAATACTTAATCGATGCCTTAAATGCCATCCTTGAAGTAAAAGAGAAATTCAAGGTGGACCACATGGTAAATATTCTTCTCGGGGAAACCGATTCCATGATAAAATCGTATCACCATGACGAACTGGAATCTTTTGGTGTCGGTTCTGAAAAGAACGTACAGTTCTGGAACATGGTATTCAGACGCGCTTTAATTGCTAATTATATAGAAAAAGACATTGAACAATACGGGGTCATAAAATTAACTGAAAAGGGCCACGAATTTTTAAAAGAACCTAAAGACTTTATGCTGATGGAAGATCATAACTTTGAAGAATCAGAAGAGAAACTTCAGGAAAAAGGGGGAGTATCAGCACTCGACAACACCTTATTTGCCATCCTGAAAGATTTACGGAAAAAGATTGCCAAAAAGAACAATCTGCCACCGTACGTGATTTTCCAAGATCCGTCCCTAGAGGATATGTGTACCAATTACCCGATCACGTTGGAAGAGCTAGCCAACATACAGGGTGTAGGTTCAGGAAAAGCTCAAAAATACGGACAGGAATTCGTAGAGGTAATCAAACAATACGTTGAAGACAACGAGATCGAAAGAGCGCAAGACTTGGTGGTTAAAACCGTTGCCAACAAATCGAAATTCAAAGTATATATCATTCAAAATATTGACCGCCAAATTGATCTGGAAGACATCGCCTCCGCAGAAGGTCTTACCTTCGAAGAACTGATCAAAGAAATGGAAGCCATCGTCTTCTCCGGAACCAAACTTAACATTGATTACTACATCAACCAAATTCTGGATGAAGAACAACAACAAGAAATCATGGATTACTTCATGGAAGCCAAGAGCGACAATATTGGAGATGCCTATGATGAATTCGAAGGCGACTACTCTGAAGAAGATCTTCGTCTGATGCGACTAAAACTACACTCCAAACATGGAAATTAAATAAAAAGCGACCTAAGGTCGCTTTTTTTTATTCCATCCGATCAACCATCACATCCGGCAAATGCTGTATAAACTGGAATAGCAAAGTTTCATCTCCAGCCTTATGGGTTCGAATAACCATCGTCACCCGGAAAGTAGTCATATCTCCCAACTTGGACGACTCGGTAGAGTAAGAACTGATCGTATGCTTTTTACGCTTTATCTCGTCAGTAACCTCCTTGATTACCTCTTGACTTGTTGTCGTAAATATTAACAATACATTCCTCTGGCTAATCTTTTGGAAAAGATATCCTAAACCTTCCAAGCCTAACAAAGTCAACAACATTGCACTGATTCCCAGCCAATATTGCCCGGCTCCAACTGCAAGTCCAATGGCAGAAGTAGCCCATATCCCGGCAGCCGTGGTCAACCCTCTCACGAATAATTTCTGGATAATAATAGTCCCCGCTCCCAAAAAACCGATACCACTCACCACTTGAGCCGCAATACGACTCGGGTCAAGACCGATCCCCGTATCCCCAAGAATATCCCAAAAACCGTATTTTGATACGATCATAAAAAGCGCACTACCTAAGGCCACCAGAAAATGAGTCCTAAATCCCGCCTCCTTCGCCCGGTATTCACGATCCAAGCCTATGATAGCCCCTAAAACTCCGGCCACAAGTAATCTAAAGAAGAAATCCCATGTCATCATATCCGTATCTATTTTACTCGATTCTTATCTTCACACAAAGATAAACCAATCTACGCAAAGTTGCGTATGAAAGATACAGTAGGATAAAAAAACTTTATTAAGATATGGCATTATTACTCGTAATTCTGTTTATTAGCGGCTACATTCTGATTGCCCTGGAACATCAGACTGGAATTAATAAAAGTGCCATAGCACTCCTTCTAGGGACACTGCTATGGACTCTCATTCCACATACTGACAACGAAATTATTAATCACCTCGGAGATACTGCCGAGATTTTGTTTTACCTGCTCGGGGCAATGACAATCGTGGAATGGATTGACACACACAACGGGTTCACCTTGATCACGGACCATATCACCACACGTAACAAACGAAAATTATTGTGGATCATTGCCTTGATCACTTTTATCATGTCTTCTGTACTTGATAACTTAACCACAGCCATTGTCATGATCATGTTACTTCGCCGCCTAGTTGACGAGCAAAGAGAACGATGGATATTCGGCAGCATCGTTATTATTGCCGCTAACGCGGGTGGAGCATGGACCCCGATCGGGGACGTTACCACGATTATGCTCTGGATTAATGATAACATCACCTCTCTGAATATTATCCGTCACTTATTCCTCCCAAGTCTGGTTTCATTAATCATTCCACTAACCATCACAACCTACTGGCTACAGGGGGAAACAGAACCTCAACAAACAACAAGCACAAACACGCTCCTAGCCATCAGTCACAGAGAACAAATAACCATCCTGATCATCGGCATTGCCAGCCTCCTATTTGTTCCTGTTTTTAAAGAATTCACGAATCTCCCTCCATTCATGGGGATCATGCTAGCTTTGGGAGGCGTGTGGACATATACAGAAATTCTCAATCGAAAAAGAAACCTTCCCCCAGAAAAGATACACCGTATTCCATCCATACTTACAAAAGTTGATTACAGTACCCTTCTATTCTTTTTGGGGATCCTTATGGCCGTCGCTACCTTACAAATAGCAGGCATACTTGACCAAATGTCCACGTTCTTAAATAACAAAATACACAACGTTTACCTAATAAACATGATCATAGGTTTTCTTTCCTCCGTGATCGACAATGTTCCGCTTGTCGCTGCCGCCATAGGAATGTATCCCTTGATTCACACAAGCGGCACCTTATCACCATACCTCATGAATTTCACGACGGATGGAACATTTTGGGAACTCCTTGCATATTGTGCTGGAATCGGTGGCAGCATCCTAATCATTGGTTCTGCAGCCGGAGTTGTCGTTATGGGTATGGAACGTATTAATTTCATGTGGTACATGAAGCACATCACCTGGATTGCCCTTCTCGGTTATCTGGCCGGAATCGGCGTATATTATCTACAATCTCTTTTATAATTAAGAAAGACCGTCCTACCAAACAGCAAGACGGTCTTTTTATTTTATCTAAATATTTTTTATTCCATATAGCGAATAATCGTTTGTTCCCGATCCGGTCCCACGGACACAATCTTGATCGGTACCCCAGTCTCCTCTTCCAAGAATGCCAAATAATTATTGAACTCTTCCGGGAATTCGTCCTCTGAAGTCATTTTTGTCATATCACATTTCCAACCCGGTAACTCGGTATAGATCGGTTTTACTCCTTCTGTAATATCAAACGGGAAATAATCTACCTCTTCTCCATCCACCTCGTAAGCAACGCAAGCAGAAATTGTGTCAAAAGTATCCAGCACATCACTCTTCATCATAATCAACTGGGTCACGCCATTAATCATGATAGCGTATTTCAATGCCACCAAGTCTACCCATCCACAACGACGTTTACGACCAGTCACGGCACCAAATTCATGTCCCAACTCACAAAGTTTTTCACCCGTTTCATTTTCCAGTTCCGTTGGAAATGGTCCGCTACCTACACGGGTACAATATGCTTTGAAGATACCGTAAACTTCTCCAATACGACGAGGAGCAACTCCCAATCCTGTACAAGCCCCCGCACAAACCGTGTTGGAAGAAGTCACGAAAGGATAAGAACCAAAATCTATATCTAGCATGGTCCCCTGAGCCCCTTCAGCCAAAATGGATTTTTCATCATCTAATAATCGGTTAATCTCATGCTCACTGTCCACTAACTCGAATTGTTTCAGATACTCGATTCCTTCCAACCACTCTTTCTCCGTAGCTGCTAAATCGTAAGTAAAGTTTAAACTTTTCAATATCTGTTCGTGGCGAGCTTTCGCCTTTGCGTATTTTATATCGAAATCATGTAGAATATCACCTACACGAACACCATTTCTACTAATTTTATCCGTGTATGTCGGTCCGATCCCCTTTCCGGTAGTCCCCACTTTAGCATCACCCTTGGCAGCCTCATAAGCCGCATCAAGGAATCGATGGGTCGGCAAAATCAGATGTGCTTTCTTGGATATATGAAGTCTTTTTCTCAAATCATGCCCAGACGCCGCCAATGCTTCTGCTTCCGCTTTAAACAAAGCAGGATCAATCACGACACCATTACCGATGATATTGACTTTATCTCCTTGAAAAATTCCGGATGGAATGGAACGAAGTACATATTTCTGACCTTCGAATTCAAGCGTGTGCCCTGCATTAGGCCCTCCTTGAAAACGAGCCACGACATCATAGTTCGGGGTTAACACGTCAACTACTTTTCCCTTACCTTCATCTCCCCACTGTAATCCCAACAATACATCTACTTTCATCTGATACTATATTTTTATGAAACAAACGTGCAAAATTAATATTTATTTCTTACCTGTCAACTTACAATTGCTGCAAATACCATAAATATAAAGCATATGATGATGAACGGTAAAATCATACTTTTCTTCCACATGTTCGACGATTTCCTCCAACCGTGAATCAGCGAATTCCTCCACTTTCCCACACACTTTGCATACAATATGTTCGTGTTTCCGGTTATTGTATGCTCGTTCGAATTGAGCTATATTATTCCCGAACTGATGTTTGATCACCAGCTTACATTCTAATAACAAATCAATCGTATTGTACAATGTTGCACGACTAACCCTGTAATTTTTATTCTTCATAAACACGTACAAGGATTCTATATCAAAGTGCCCGGAATGAGAATAAATCTCATCTAAAATAGCGTATCTCTCTGGCGTCTTTCGATGCCCTTTCTGCTGCAGGTAAGTGGTAAAAATCTCTTTTACCGTCTCCTTTATTTTTTCCATTGAGTCCAAAGCTAATTCTATTTACAACATCGCTAAGTTACAATAATTATCCGAAGTTCTATCCTTATTTAGACAAAATTTAATTTAGACATCTAAATTCTCTACCCGGGAAACGTTCTCCACTCCCTTCAGAGATGCAATCTTCATCATTAAATTATTCAAGTCTGCCGTGTTATGCACGTACAAATGGATCATCCCCTCAAAAATCCCATCCTTGGTTTCAAAATGCACCGTCCTCATGTTCACGTTACTCTCTTTTGATATAATCATCGTAATATCACTCACGATTCCTATGCTATCAATACCATTTAATTTGATCACTGCAAGGAAAGACATGATCTTGTGACTGACCCATTTCACCGGAACAATTTTGTCCCCGTAACTGGACATCAATCGGATTGCCTCCGGACATTTCCGTTTATGCACAGTAATCTTATCCCCGTCAATCTTCATGCCGACAACATCGTCACCCGGGATCGGATTACAGCACGGAGCAATGATAAAATCAGAAGCATCATCAGTAATATCATTAATCACTTTCCCCTTTTCTTCCTCTTTGTCCGGTACGGACTTATCCTTATCGCTCTTGAAGAACTGGAGTTTCCAATACTTGACAAATTTATTTTCTGACTTTTTCTTTAAGGCTTTACGCACCTCCTCTATGTCCAAATGCCCTTTAGCAAGACTCACGTATAGATCATCTTTATGCTGCAACTTCAAATGCAATAAAGCCTTATTCAAATTTTCCGCCCCGAAAGGCAGTTTCATATCTTCCAGCAATTTTTCAAACATGGTAGTTCCGATACGGATTTGCTCTTTTTTCTCCCTCCGGAAAACCATAAGTATATTATTCCGAGCTTTAGCAGTAACGATAAAATCAAGCCAATCACTCTGCGGTTTCTGTTTATCGCTGGTCAGCACCTCAACCTGATCGCCACTCTGTAACCGATGACTCATCGGGACCAATTTGTGATTCACCTTGCCGCCTATACATGAATTCCCGATCTCCGTGTGAATATCATAAGCAAAATCTAAAACGGAAGCTCCTTTCGGAAGTGTTCGCATCTCCCCCTTTGGGGTAAACACCCGGATCTCCTTGGCAAAAAGATTAAGCTTAAATTCGTCTAAAAATTCCAACGCATCAGTTCCCGGTTGCTCCAACATCTCCTTAATACCCGCCAACCACTTGTCCACCTCGTTACTCGCTTCAGCATTATCCCCCTTGTATTTCCAGTGTGCAGCCAATCCCTTCTCGGCAATCTCATCCATCCGACGGGAACGAATCTGCACCTCTATCCACTTCCCCCCGGGCCCCATAACGGTAAGATGTAAGGCCTCGTATCCATTAGCCTTCGGGACACTGACCCAATCCCGGATTCTCTCCGGTTTTGGACTATACATATCAGTAATCAACGAGTAAATATTCCAACATTGCCATTTCTCCGGTTGATTATCCTTCGGATCGAACACGATCCTCACTGCAAGCAAATCATATATCTCTTCAAAAGAAATGTGTCTACGCTGCATCTTGGACCACACAGAATAGACACTTTTCGTTCGTGCTGTTATATCATAACGATACCCACTCTCTGTTAAACGTTCCCGAATCGGAGCAATAAATTGCTGATACAAACCGGTATGTTCATCCCGGTAATCATGAATTCGTTTTTCCAGTTCCTGGTATTCAACCGGATTCTCGTACTTCAAACTCAAATCCTCTAACTCCGTCTTAATCGCATGCAATCCCATACGATGCGCCAGGGGGGCATATATATAGAGTGTTTCACTCGCTATCTTCACTTGTTTATGTTCCGGCATGGAATCAAGCGTTCGCATATTATGCAAACGGTCAGCAATCTTGATCAAAATCACCCGCACATCATCCGCCAGCGTCAGAATCATCTTACGAAAACTCTCGGCCTGCTTGGTCGTGTTAGACCCCATAACCTCACTGATTTTCGTCAACCCGTCAACAAGTGAAGCTATTTTAGGACCAAAAAGATTGGCTATATCCTCCACCGTGTAATCGGTATCTTCCACCACATCATGCAGGAGTGCGGCTACAGCCGATTTCGTACCCAATCCGATCTCCTTCACCGCAATCTTCGCCACGGCCAAGGGATGCAATATATAAGGTTCCCCCGATTTACGTCTAACCCCCTGATGAGCTTCCCGGGCAAATTCAAATGCCCTACGAATCATTTTCACACTCTCCTCAGTCGTCCCCTTTCGCAAAGATTTTATTAAATCATCGAAAGCCGTTTCAATCATTTCCTGCTCGTCCATAACCCAAATAACTTTAGATTTAAGATTCTAAATTTAAGATTAAAATATTAATCGTAAATCACAAATCATAAATCGCTTAATCACTAAATTTTACAGTTCTATATGCCGGGAAGTAACTTCCGCCTGCATAAATAGCGCTGCCATCTTATCAAACATTCCACCTTTCTCCGTGGTCAAGAATTCAATCTGCCCCCCCCGGGAAAGTTCTCGTTCCATCTCCGGATGCCGCCACAAATAGTCTTTCAAACTTCGTGCTACAATTTCACCCTGCTGGATGACGGTTATCCCTTCCGGAATAAAGCGGTCAATAACACTTCTCAACAACGGATAATGCGTACAAGCCAACACGAGAGTGTCAATCTGCGGATCAGCTTGTAGAATTGTATCTATATACTTCTGTACAAAGAAAGCCGCCCCCGGAGAATTCATCTCGTTATTCTCCACGATCGGAACCCACATGGGACAAGCCTGCTGCGTGACCAGAAATCCCCTCTCCGAATGAATTTTGGCAATCTCCAACAAATATGACTCCGACGCCACGGTTCCCGAAGTTGCCAAGATACCGATATGCCCATTCCCTGTAAAATCCGCCACAGCCTCTACGCTGGGACGAATAACTCCTAACACTCTTCGTTGAGAATCTATCCGGGGCAAATCGACTTGCTGTATTGTCCGTAGAGCTTTCGCCGAGGCCGTGTTACACGCCAGGATAACCAGCTTACACCCCATCCCGAACAACTTTAAAACCGCCTCTCGCGTGTACTTGTAAACAACATCAAAAGAACGAGTTCCATAAGGTGTACGAGCATTATCTCCCAAGTAAATATAATCATACTCAGGCATCTCTTTTACAATATCTTTCAATATCGTCAATCCCCCATATCCGGAATCAAACACCCCAATCGGACAAGACATATGTCTATTATATTAAGTTTATAGCTGCTAATATACCTTTTATTCCCAAAGAATGCAAAAAAAAAGCCGCCCAAAAGGGCGACTTTATTTCATTATATATATAAATTATTGAATACCTAATTTTTTCTTTACCAGCGGTAACACATCCTCACTATTATCAGCCGTATACAATAATGCACCTTGACCGAAATTAGGAGTTGCAGCAAAAATATAAGTGAAACCACCTTCTTTACCTACGGCTTGAACTGCATTTTGAATTTTAGTAATAATTGGTGCTAACAAATCTTCCTGTGTTTTAGCCATTTGTTCTTGAGCTAATTGTTGGAAGTTTTGAATTCTCTCTGCCAATCCTTGAATTTCTTGTTCTTTAGCTGTACGGCTTAATTCAGTCAGTGTTTTAGCATTAGCCTGATATTCTTGCATCAATTTCTGATAATTCTCATGCATTGCTGTCAATTCTTTTCTAATCTCTTGCTCCTTAGCTGCTAAATCATCCTGAGCCTTCTTGAATTCCGGCATACTTGTCATCACCTTTTGAACATCAAGATGACCTAACTTAATTGGTTTTGCAGTTTGAGCAGAAGTAGCAAAAGCAGCAAACATAAATGCTACTAAAGCAAATAATTTCAACGTATTCTTCATAATGTTTGTCTTTAAAATGATCTACAAAAGTAATAAAATAAAATTCCTTTTCCTAGCCTACATACATAATGTATGCAAAGAAGCCCAAAATAATTTATGATTTAATGGTTAAAATTCTTGTCCCAACACGAAGTGGAATTGTGAACCACCAGCACCACTACGTCCCGGCACATCATCAAATCCATACCCCCAGTCAATTCCAAGCAAACCAAACATCGGCAGGAAAACACGCAAACCAACCCCGGCAGAACGATACAGATTAAACGGTTCGAAATCCTTCAACTCGTACCAAGAGTTACCTGCTTCCAAGAAGCCTAAAGCATAAATCGTTGCTGATTGTGCCAAAGAAATCGGGTAACGCAACTCCATCGTGAACTTGGAATACAAGCTCGCATCTGAGGATTTCGGGGCAATAAAAGATGAACCGGCATTGGTCAACGATCCGTTTTCATAACCACGCAATCCCACGTACTCTCTACCATACAAGCTATATCCTGACATTCCGTCACCACCCATCTCGAATCCCTCGAACGGAGATTTTTTGTTCTTATCATAGTAACCCAAGTACCCGTACTGTGCCGAAGCATACAACACTAACGGACGTTTTTCACTACGAGTCAACGGCATGAAAATCTTTCCGCTGAATTTCCACTTATGATACTCGATCCATCTATACTTCACTTGATCCTTCTCTGCCTCGAAATGACGATTTGAGAACAAGGAATACGGCGGGGTCAATGTCAATGAGAATGTGAATTCACTACCCATTCTTGTAAATAGCGGGTTGTCAATAGAACTTCTCTTGATAACCGTTGCGATAGACAAGTTATTGGAATTACCATCACTGAAAATATAATAAGGCCAATTCTTCAACTGATAGCGTTGGAATGAAATCTCGTTATACATCGTAAACCAGTTATCCGGCCAATTAATGCGTCGTCCTAACCCCACGCTAAGACCATAAGTCAACATCAACTGACGAGAATCATACATCTGGGAAGTATTACTCATATAATAAGAGTTCCGGTAACTACTGGAATATCCCGTTTGACGAGAGAAATACAATGATACACTCAATGAATTCGGCTTTCTTCCACCTAACCAAGGTTCACGGAAAGACAAACTGAAAGAAGTATAGTATTTACCGTTCGTTTGAGCCTTCAAACTAAACGTCTGACCATCACCCTGCGGCAAAGGACGGTAAGAATCCCAATTAAATATATTACGAATAGAGAAATTCGTGAAAGTTAATCCCACAGAACCGATGATCATACCGGCTCCCCATCCTCCGGAAAGCTCGATTTTATCATTCGCTTTTTCTACTAAACTAAATACAACATCTGCTGTTCCTGCTTCTGCATTCACATTTGCCAAATCAGGCTGGATTTGCTCCGGATCAAAATGCCCCATATTTGCTAACTCCCGGGCACTTCGTATAATATCCTCACGACTGAATAATTCCCCGGGATAAACATACAACTCCCGACGAATCACATGCTCATGCGTACGGTTGTTTCCTTTGATGATTACTTTATTAATCGTCGCTTGGGGACCTTCAACCACCCGGACTTCCAAGTTAATGGAGTCTTCTCCTGATATGGTCTCTACCGGTACCAACCGGGAAAACAAATAACCATTGTTCTGATATAGATTAGAAACAGCATCATCATCTGACGTCATGCGCTCTCCAAGATATTTACTATTATAAACATCGCCTTTCTTGATATTCAACACATCACTCAAAACATCTGAAGAGTAAATGGTATTACCCACCCAAGTAATATTATTGAAATAGTATTTATTTCCTTCCTGTACGTCGATATAAATCTTTACTCGTTTCGGTGAAATCTGCACCACACTATCCGAAAGGATCACCGCATCCCGGAAACCTTTCTCGTTATATTTATCTACAAGAAGGAACTTATCTTCATCGTAATTTTTTTCTATATAATTAGCCGACTTGAAGAAATTACGCAGAGATTTCTCTTTCGTCTTCTTCATAGCTCCTTTCAGACGGCCATCTTTCATTAACTTGTTTCCGGTAATGATAATCTCGTCAATTTTGATCTTGTTATGTTTCTCCACGATAGCATCCAAGATCACGAAATTACTATGTTCCGGATCATCACGTTGAATAATTCTGATATTTGTGTTATAATATCCTTTTTCTTTCAGATATTTTTCAATCTGCATCTTTAGATTCGACTTCATCAAGTCTGTCACTTGAGAACCCGGTAACAAATTCATCTTTTCCTTGATTTTATTCTCCTCCGCTTTTTTCAACCCAACATAATTAATCTTGGAAAGTTTATGACGTTCCTTTATATATAAAGCCAAATAAACTTTATCTCCTTCTATCTTATCTATAGCGATTGATACATCCGAAAAGATTCCATGTCCATACAATCTTTTGATTGCACGAGTAATTGTTTCTCCGGGAATCTGTACTGCCATTCCAATTGACAATCCAGCCATCTGTGCCAGATAATCCTCATCATAATTCTCCCCTCCCCCAACAGCTCGTACTCCAGCTAGTTCATAAGTTTTAGGTGAAGAATAAAAAATATCATATTGTTGTGTCGTATCTGCGACTTGGGCTTTTGCCCCATAAACACACAGTATAAAGATTAATAAAAGCGTTATTTTTCCTGTCATCTGAGTCACTTTTTTAGTTGCTCTCCGGTTAACCCGAATCGTCTTTCTCTTTTTTGAAAATTACGAATGGCCAAATATAAGTCTTCTTTTTCAAAATCGGGCCAAAATTTATCAAGAAAATATAGTTCAGTATACGCTAATTGCCATAAAAGGAAATTACTAAGTCTACATTCACCACTTGTTCGGATCAATAAATCGGGATCAGGAATTCCCGACGTCGTCAGGTAGGTGGAAAAATCTACGTCTGTAAATGCCTCAACATCTTCTATTTTGCCATCCCGCACATCTTGAGCTATTCGCTTGGCCGCAGTCAAAATCTCCCATCTTGCTCCATAACTTAATGCCAACACTAGAGTTAACCCGGTATTAGATGCCGTTCTCGTTATTAATCCCTGTAATTTGTTATATACCTCTTCCGGCAAATCTGACAAATTCCCGATAGCCTTCACCCGGACTTGTTTTCTCATCAAATTATCAGTTTCAGCCAAAATAGCGTCCACCATCAACCCCATCAACACGTCTATCTCTTTCTTCGGACGCTTCCAATTCTCTATCGAAAAAGCATATAACGTCAAATATTTCACCCCGATCTCCCCGGCAGCCTCCATTGTTGTTCTTACCGCATCTACTCCTTTTTTATGACCTTCCCATCTCTCCAAACCGAGACTTTTGGCCCACCTTCCGTTTCCATCCATAATAATTGCCACGTGTTCCGGTATATTCTCTTTATCCATAATTAATTGAAAATTGAAAATCGAAAATTGAAAATCGAAAATTGAAAATTGAAAATTACTTTTCACTTTCCAATAAAATTAACCACATTATTTAAAATCGTTTCAACTTTTAGTTTTTAACTTTTATCTTTCTTGTTTCTCTTGTCCTCTCCCCAATTCAATTTATTACGTAACGTTTCGTAATAACTATGATCAGGCATTTTCACAACATTCATTTTAAAATCGCCCGAAGATATAAATAATTCATGATTATCCGACATTCTTTGCATACGAGAATCAGCACTCAACATGAAGTCTCCTGAACGACTCTCCACTTTTAGACGGATTTGCACGTTACCGGGCAAAATCAACGGACGCATATTCAAATTATGTGGACTTACCGGAGTTATGATCAAGTTATCGCACCCAAAAGCCACGATCGGCCCTCCGCAACTTAACGAGTAGGCTGTAGACCCAGTAGGCGTGGCCACGATCACACCATCAGCCCAGTATGTCGTGAGATATTCTTCCCCGATATAAGCATGAACCTTCAACAATGAGGAACGTTCTGTCTTTAATATACTTATCTCATTCAATGCATAATTAAATTCAGCAAAGGGGTTATCTTCCATCTCGAATTTCACCAACGCACGCTGTTCCACGTCAAACTCTCCAGCACACAACCAATGAATAGCCTGCGGAATCTCCTCTTGAGCTATATTAGCCAAAAAACCCAACCGCCCACTATTGATGCCCAACACGGGAATACCATAATTTTTTACTCGCATTGCGGAATCAAGAAATGTACCGTCCCCTCCCACGCTGAACAAAACATCCGTATCCTGATCAACATCATCCTCATAAAACGCTTGAAAAACATCAGAAATGCCACATTTTTCCTTCAAAAAATCATAGAAAGGTTTATAACAAGTCAAACAAACCTCTCGCTCATTCAGATCACGCAACATTTGTTTGAAATAAGGATAAAACTCTTCATGAATCACCCGTCCGTAAATCGCAACTTTACTTATTTTTGAACACATCTATCTATTTTAGATTCAATTGATTTAAAACTTCTTACATTTCCATAAACTTCAACAACTGCCCGTAACGATCTCTCATCTCTTCATTCACCTCTTCACCGGAAACAAAAGTATTTTTGATCACATAACGATAACGAATAAAAGTATCCAGAATCGGTTCGATCCGGGCCGTATTCACTTTAAGAGTAATCTCCACTTTATTAGAATCCGGCATACACGTAACATAGCAACTCAACACCTTCGCCTCGTTATATTCCACGATTTGGGCAACCTCGGCCAAAGAATAATCAATTTTATTTACTTCCAACACGATAATCCCGCCAGGATCGTCTATACACAAAAGTTTATCAATATTATGCAAGATGTCTGTTAACAAAATAGCTCCCTGATATACCTCTTTCCGGTTCAAAACCGGTACCACCGATAAAAGCCGTGAAGAGGCAACCCCAATAACGTCATACATATGTACATCCTCGTAAACGAAAGTCATCTCCCTAGGTATATCCAACTTACCGATCGAATCATGAATACTCCCGTGCGCATACATAATTTCATCAGACAACAACCCCACGTACGTTTCTCCATCCAAGACAGGCAAATGAGACACCCGAAACAAGTCCATCCATCCCAATGCCTGGACACAAGTATCATCCTTCTTCAATACCGGTACAACATTCGATAGTAAACTTGATGCGATCATATTTATTTCATTTCTCGCCCTAAAGATACATTATTTTCCCCAAGAAATTCCACTCTTAAAATAATTTTCAAATTTCAACATCACCGTTTTCAATTATTTCTATATTTGCCACGTAAATTTAAAAACAGTGAACATCATGTTACCAAAATTTCTTATTGCAGACAATTCCCAAGAAGCACCAGATCTAGTATATGTTGTGCACACGGAAAAGCCTCAATGTATTATTCAATGTGACATGGATGGTTTCTACAGCAACCAGAAAATTTACTGGATTGACGAAGAGCCTCTCTGCACAGACGACATTGAATCTCTCATGGAAGAAGCGGAAGAATTTTTCGAAACCGAATTAGAGAATCAAGAAGAATTATATGATGAAGAAGAAGACAATTAATTGTCTTCTTCTTCGTATAAATTACAAGCTAACAAATTACAAGTTTACGACAAGCGCCTGTAACTTTCAGGGGCAGAAACTCTCCCGGCAGTCTATAACGTAAAAGACAAATTTTGCTTTCTGCACAATAATTCGTAACTTGCAAAATTATTTACGTACTTACAAACCTGAAATTATGTACACGAAAAGTGATCTCAAACAATTTAAACGCAGGGGAATAAAACCCGAGCAAATTGAAAACCAACTTGAAAACTTCAAGCAGGGGTTTGACTTTGTACAGATTCGGGATGCGGCAACAATAAACAACGGAATCCACGGTTTGAATGACGAACAAGCCAATGAATTCATCCGCATCTTCGAGGACAGAATGAATTCGTTGAAAATCGTGAAAATGGTTCCGGCCTCCGGCTCCGCCTCACGTATGTTCAAAACACTGAACACGTTTTTCAACACATACACCGGTAGCGATGAAGACTATTTGAAATTCCGGCAGGACAAAGAGCCCGGAAGCATTTTCTCCTTCTTCGAGAAATTAAAGGAATTTCCATTCTACCCACACCTAAAAGAGGCCCTTTATAAAGATCGCCTTGATTTGGACAAATTACTTTGGAAGAACCAGCTCTTGGAAATCCTGGAATACATCCTTACCCCCAAGGGCCTCAATTACAATGCCACGCCCAAGGGATTAATTGACTTCCACATCTACAGCGACCACATCCGTACTGCTGCCGAAGAACACCTGGTAGAAGCGGCACTTTACGCCAACGACGGTAAAGAAGCTCATATACATTTCACAGTATCAGAAGAACATATAGGCAAATTCAAGGCCCTCATGAAATCTGTTCTCAAAAATTACCAGAAAGAATTCAACTTGAAATACGACATCACGTATTCTGTTCAATCGCCTGCAACAGACACAGTGAGTCTTGACATGGAAGGTAATCTCGTGAGAGACAACGAGGGTAACATCGTGTTTCGTCCCGGAGGTCATGGTGCATTGATTCACAATCTCAATGACCTGAAAGAAGACTTGATTTTCATCAAAAACATTGACAACGTGGCCCCTGACCGTAGTAAAGCTGACACGGTAAAATTCAAGAAAATCCTTGCCGGAGTTTTATTGAAAACACAGAACCAGATTTTCAATTACATGAAAGTTTTGAGCAAGAAAAGCAGTATTACAGACGAAAATCTAAATGAAATCGAGCAATATATCTACGATCACCTTGGTTATAAACCCAAAGAGGGATTAGTCCATACTGATCGCAAGGAAAGAGTAGCTTATTTAAAACAATTACTCGATCGACCATTACGTGTATGCGGAATGGTGAAAAATGAAGGTGAACCGGGTGGAGGACCGTTCTGGGTTGAAGACAACGAGCATGCAACACGCTTGATGATCGTGGAGAGCGCTCAAGTCAACCTGAAAGATCGAAATCAGAAAAAAATATTCACCCAATCAACTCACTTTAATCCCGTGGATATCGTATGTAGTACCTATAATTATAAAGGTAAGAAATATGACTTGACCAAATACATCGATAATACACAAGGATTCATTACCAGCAAATCATTAGGCGGGAAAGACATTAAAGTTCAAGAATTACCTGGATTGTGGAATGGTGCCATGGCCAATTGGAACACCATATTCGTGGAAGTCCCCCTATCCACCTTTACCCCAGTAAAAACAGTCTTTGACTTGTTACGTTTTGAACACCGTAATGTATTTAAAGTAGAATAAACGAATCAAAAATGTTGATTCGTGAAAGGAAACCTAAAACCTAAAATTTAAAATCAAGAAATTAATTTATTGTTCATGGAGAAGAAAAAGAACTACTTACTATTAGTACTTAGAGGATGTGCCATGGGTGCCGCAGACGTGATCCCGGGTGTTTCAGGAGGTACTATTGCATTTATCACGGGTATCTATGAAGAGTTGATCGAGTCGATTCGGTCAATAAACTTGAAAGCATTACGTTTGCTGGGAACTTTCCAGTTAAAAGAGTTTTGGAAACACATTAACGGAAACTTTTTGATTTCTGTCGTTGCAGGTATCGCCATATCCATATTTTCACTGGCAAAATTGATGAAATACTTGCTAGAAACCCACCCGTTATACATTTGGTCCTTTTTCTTTGGTCTCATCGTTATTTCTGCCCTCATGGTGTCAAGAGAAATAAAAAAATGGGATATACTAACCATCACCTCGTTAATCGTTGGTGCCATCATCGCGTACACGATCACAGTACTCACCCCGACCAGTACTCCGGATGATTGGTGGTTTATCCTTCTTTCCGGAGCGATCGCCATTTGTGCCATGATCTTACCGGGAATATCCGGTGCCTTCATTCTGTTACTTTTAGGAAAATACGAATACATCATTACCGCTGTCAGCGAATTCAATATTCCCGTTCTACTTACCTTCTTAGTAGGAGCTGTGGCTGGTATAGTCGCTTTCTCTCACTTGCTATCCTGGTTATTGAAAAACTATCATGGAATGACAGTAGCCCTATTAACAGGATTCATGGTCGGATCACTCAACAAAATCTGGCCCTGGAAAATTACAGATACCGAACTGGTAAACGGGATTGCTTTTGATGTTGAAAAAAACGTTCTCCCTAATACCTTCGAGCAAGTTAACGGGAGCGATCCTCTTGTATGGCAGGCAATCCTCATGTGTATCATTGGTATTTTACTCATCTGGGGTATTGAAAAACTAGCAGTAGTATTAAAAAAATAGTTCGCAAGGTTTATAAAGTTCGTAAAGTTCATAAAGAAACAGTGTCTTTATCTGTCATAAACCGCTGGAGATGAAGTACTCATAGGGAATTATGTATCTTCCGAACTTTTTAAACCTTATAAAACTCATAAACCACATAAACTCCCATGCAACTTTTCGGATTACTCGGTTTTCCTTTGGGACATTCATTTTCAAAGACTTACTTTACAGAGAAGTTCAAGACAGAAAAAATAGACGCAGAATTTGTGAACTTCGAATCTGATAATATTGAACAGACACTACAAGTCATTAAAACAACCCCCTCGCTAAAAGGATTTGCCGTCACGATCCCGTACAAGGAGAAGATCATCCCCTATCTAGACCATATTAGCGAGGATGCCAGAAAAATCGGAGCCGTTAATTCCGTGAAAGTGGAACACACCATTTCCGGTTCCATCCTAACCGGATACAATACAGACATTTTAGGTTTCAGAGAATCTTTATTAGAATTTATCCAAACGCCACCTACACAAGCCTTACTTTTAGGCACTGGCGGAGCGTCCAAAGCCGTCCAGCATGCACTTGCCTCTTTGGGAATAGAAGTATTCACGGTTAGCCGTACCCCCCATTTTTCTGAAATTTCCTACGACCAAGTTGCCCGTTTCCTATCCAACACGCCTTTAATTATTAACGCCACCCCCGTGGGGATGTGGCCTCATGTAACCAATTGTCCGGACATTCCTTATCACCTTCTCTCCTCAAATCATTATCTTTTCGACCTTATTTATAATCCGGAAATAACCGAATTCATGCACCGTGGAGAACAACAAGGGGCACGAATAAAAAACGGCTTACAGATGCTCTATCTGCAAGCCGATTATTCATGGAAACTCTGGAATACTTAATAGTTCAAAGTATTATTTTAAGAAATAAGCTACTTGTTTTGCCTGAGTCCCCTCACATACTTTGACAGGAGTCATCGGTACGTCATTGTAAGGAATGAATTCCATGACTTGTAACAAAGCATATTGTTCATCTTCACTACAATAAGCCTCCAAGCTTAAATTAGATTGTCCGGAACGGGTCAATGATTGTAAATCATCATACCTATTTTGCTCCAAAATATCATACAATCGTGAAGACTGATTTGCAGCCACGTACACTTTATGTTTCTTCAACACCTTTCCCGTTGGTTTATAAACGTAACGCTCTTTCTTTACCAAAAATGCCACGATTCCCCATGCTGCAACACCTAAACCAATCATAATAACAACAGAAGAAAGCGTGTCACTCTGAGCCGTGTTAATATAATTCGCACCATACCAAAGGATTGCTGCCCCCAAGATCAACAATGCTAAAGGCTTTATGGGAGATTTTTTCTTTTTTTCTATTTTATCTTTATCTACATTCAAGAGAACATCATCGATATATTCAAATTTACTATCACTCATGACTTTATAATTTTTATATAATTAAATAGTTTATTTTTCCACATATTCATGCGTACGTCCATTTTCCCGAATACAATTCGGTTAAGACACAACTCTACCCGCTAATAATTAACGAGTAACGTTTTTATAAATAAACCAAAAATCATACAATGATTTCGCGCAATGCAAAGACATAGTATCCACCGTCCTGCTTTAACGCGAAAGAGTCGAGATAATCGTTTTCAATATACCTAAAATAAGGAGTAAAAACTCTTTTATATTCTTCTAAATAAACAGAAATATTATTTTTTTGCAAATAACGAAAAGTAGGTTGCACGTTTGTTACATCCTGAACCGTGTTGACCGGTAATGCATTTCCGTTCATTGCGGTCAACATGGCTAACCGTTCAAAATCATCCTTCTCATGTGAAATAAGTCGTTCTTGCTCCGTTACCGTTGCTAAATAACGAGTAGAATCTATCCCTTGTCCAAGATAGATTACTGCCACCAAAAGCAACACGCAATATTTCACAAAAACTTTCATTCGATATACCTACAATAATACATGGCAAAAATAAATATTTTTTCGAATATATACTAGTTTTATTCATTCTTTCCCTGCATCAACATCCTCAATGAACTCACAGGAATTGTCAGTTTTACATTCATCTGCTGGCTATAAGGCGGCTGATTAGAATAAAATATCGCACGTATACTAGACACCATCGCCACCATGTTTCCACAATCATCCATGATCGGTCCCCCACTTGCCCCTTTGGCGTAATCAACTGTAAGTTCCATCCGGCGTGCAAAAGGATCTTTAGCGTCAGAAGTTGTTGTTCGCATAACCACCCCGTTCGTATATGCATACGGATATCCTTCCGGATGACTTAACAAATGTACACCAGTCCCCGCCGGGAGGTCATTTCCCAACGGTATCGGGGTAAGCATATCTCCCCGTGTATCAATCTTGAAGAACGTCACATCTGCAGCTTTGTTAAAACTCAATATCTCAGTAATCGGATATACTCTTCCCTCTTCCGTGGCAACAAACATAATACTATCCTGTGGATTCAACTTAGCTGTTGAGTCCAGAAATTCCCAAAATACATGGTAATTCGAGACACAAATCCCGTCATTCGACAACACGACTGCCGTTGCCCAGCCCGTCACTCCTTCCGGACGCATCATCGCACGATGATACTTATTGACTGTCAACACGCTACTCCTTCTCTTCTCGATCAGATCTTGTGGACTCAATTTTTTCTTCTCTACCCGTCGAGGTTTCAACCGGACCGGAGTACTCTCTTTTACCTGCTGAGCCTGCTGCCGTAACATATACATCCCTCGAAACAACGTTTTTACCTCATCCCGTTTCAAAGAATCCAACAGATCCGCCTCCATATGCGTATAATCACGATACACGACTTCTTTTTCATTTTTTTGTCCTTGACACACAACGGAATCGGAGATTACCCAACATAAAGCAATACACAAGAATTTCCTCCAATAATTCATAATCTTCATACTAATCCATTTTAATTCAATAATTCTCATATACATGACATTTCAAATCCTCAAAAGAGGTAGTACACCTTACTAAAAAAGTATAACTCCCTAACAATTTTAAAATATCCTTCTATGCTACTTACTGATTTTACCTCTCTTTTTCAAATATCTGCTCCAACTTTCTCTCCAAACTTTCCCCTCTCAAATCTATCCCTATAATCTTTCCCGCCGGATCAAGCAAAAAATTACTAGGAATAGCTGTCACTCCATATAATTTCGAAACATCCATCTTCACGCCACTTATACCAGACAACTGTTCCCAAGGTATTCCATCCTTCTCAACAGCCCCTAACCATGCTTTCTCGGAACTATCCATCGAATACCCTACTACGGTAAATCCCTTGTCTTTAAAACGCTCATATACTTTTAATACGTTCACATTCTCCCGCCGGCAAGGACCACACCAAGAAGCCCAAAAATCCAACAATACATATTGTCCCCGGAATGAACTCAATGCTACATCCTTTCCATTCATGTTTTTAGCAATAAAATCCGGGGCTAAACACCCCATCTCCACGGACACAGTCTTTTCTAACAACGCTTTGTATTTTTGTCCTAGTATTGAATTTTTTACCTTTTCATCCAATATTTCGAACAATGGAACAATCATTGATTTCTCGCGAGCCACATTATAAGATCTAACTAACCAATCCAAAGCAACTAATGATCTCGAGTGATTATCAAAAAAATTCTTTTCTGCATTTTTGAGTTTCTTCCCCATCAAAGCATTTTCTTCACTTAAACTATCAAGGGCCATATTATCCCGATTACGGTAGGCCTCTCCGAATCTTTGTCTATATCCGTCCAACCAGTCTCGATAAAACCGAGTACTATCCGTGTAAATTTGCAAATCATTATTAGACGATGTCCCACTTAACCTAGCTCCTCTCAATGTCTTTTTTGCCATAATCTGAATATTTCCTTCTTCAAGAAATACAAACATAGCGTCATCCGTGAATCTAACAGCATCCTCAAAAAAAGTTTGTGTTGTCCGCCCTAAACGCACCAATGCCCGTTGGGCGTAAGAGATTTGTCCTTTCAATTCAAATTTCCCATTCTTGTAAATAGCAGAATCTACCCGGATACTATCATTCTCTCCTTTATAAAACACGAAAAGCTTATTCCCAGGCTCTGTTTCGATCGTCACGGTCAAAGAATAATTTTTTTTCAATTTCCCCCGCTGACATCCTCCTGTAAAGATACTGAATATTACAAATAACTGTATACAAATAAATCTCATCACCAAGTTACATTACGAAATAGTCAAACTTATACAAAAATCACAATCCTTTCAATCTCTTTAAAATTTTCTCGAATTCTACATCAGAAGGCTTTGGTAATTTAAGCTTCACAATTCGTCCTTCCTTATCCAGTAATATCATTCGAGGAAGAGTCATAATTTCAAAAACTTTCATAAACTCCTCATTACCGTCAATCCACCATTGCAACTTCAACCTTTCTCGCAAGAAACCAAGCTCAAAACGCCAACGTCGCTCCTGAGTGTCACTAGAAATACTCACAAACACAATATTTTTATCTTTATACTTCTCCTCCAACTCTTTCAAATGCGGAAATTCCTTCTTACAGGGTTGGCACCACGAAGCCCACACGTCTATTACCACATATTTCCTTTTGAATTGTTCTAAAGATACCCCTTTTCCTTCCGTATCCCTAAATACAAATTCCGGACATAAATCTCCCTTTTTTAATACTTTCACCTCGCCTTCTTTAAGCGCCCAACCAAGTAAAGGCAAACACGATAAAAATATAACAAGTAATCTTTTCATACCTATCTCCAAGTTTCGTAAAACATTTTTTTACCTACAACTCCTCCGTCAGCCTCTCTGCCACTTTTTACCAAAGGCAGAGAGACATTTCTGTTAATACTAATATTTCTTTATCTCTTCTGTAAAATATTTCAACCCATCTCGCAACACAATATTCTTAACTTTCGGAGACAATTTCAACGATAAATCAATCAATTTCTTTTTCTGCCGTTCACTCCATTTATCTTTCAAAAAAATGATTGGACGGAAATACAAGTAGCTTAATTTATTCTCCTCCATTGTCGGAAAAATTTTCATAAAAACAGCGAATGTTGCATCAGCATCCAATGAAAACATTCCTTTCAACAGATTCACGTAATCGTATAAATAATCCTTACCCGGCAAATTACAAGCCTCCAAATTTTTCTCGATAGCCTCCACGTCTGCCATATCTGTCGTCTTATTTCTACCACGAATCATATCCTCCAATTGTGTCTCAAACATAGACGCTAACTTTATATTTACGGGTTCCACCCCCACCCCTTTACGAAAATTATCTACGTGACTCAACAAATAATTAATATTCTCGGAGCCCACCGGTGAAATATTCGGGTTTTCATAAAGGAACCAGTACGTTACATACGACTTCTCGCTATCACCCAAATTCTCCATTAATTCGGTAGTAACCAATTTCGCTTTATCATATTGTTTTGTCGCCTCCAAAGCCTTCAAATAAGAAAGTACGAAACGACTCATCCGATTCCCGGCTGCATACAACGAATCCATTTTCACGGTAGAAATCTCCCCCAAAGCCAACTTCACCTTGTAAACGAACTCTTGCCCCGAAGGAGTCATTCCCACAATAGGATTGATCAAACTACCATCCGCATTTACCAACAAAAACGTCGGGTAAGCATCCACTCTATACTTTTTAGCAATCACCGCCCCTTCTCCTTTCTCCATATCATACTTCACACACACAAATCGCTCATTCAAAAAATCCCCCACTTCTTTCAATAGCAAAATTTCTTTGGCCATAATCTTACAGGGGCCACACCATGAGGTATAACAATCAATAAACACCATTTTCCCCTCTCCCTTCGCTTTCTCCAATGCTTTCTCTAAACTCAATTCTTGAAAATTCGTTTGGGCAAACACAGGCAACATCAAAAACACATAAATGAATAACAATACAAACTTTTTCATAATTTCTATTTTTTACATAACATACAAACATTCCCGTTGTAAAATTGACCACACATCCAATAGCAAAGTAAGGACAGATAGAGAGCAAGCTCTCTATCTGCCGAACATAGCCGATTCGAGACCGTTCGGATTCACTTAGCAGCGAAGCTGATTACCAACTCCATTGCGTAAACTTAGCTTTACCTCGATAAAATCTCGAATCTAATATTTTGACTTCATCATTCGGCACAATCTCAAAATGCAAACAAAAACTTTTAGAGAAAGAAGATCCATAGTCAACCTTCGGATCATACAATAAAATCACCGGTACCAATACACTTGATGTACGAGGAGGGATCACGTAATATTCCTCCATTCGAGGATCATCAAAAGCAACATAATTTACCCCAGGAACGGCCACTGTCGCAATTCCTGTGTAATAAGAGGAACTGTCCATTGAAGATAAAACACTTTGTTTCAAAGAAAATTTTCTTTCTTTTTCACTCACATTTCCCATTATATCAATCTTATACCAAAGAGTATCGATTTTTTCAGAAGATGATAAAGATCCTGTTTCACTAGAATTAGGATAAGGATCCGCATCAAAAGGCCCTGCTTGATCATAATAAAAATGAATGCCATCAGGTCCACTATATATGGAAGAGACTTCTGCTTTATCACATGCCCCCAATAAACAGGCACAACATATCATTATTAATACATTTTTCATAATTTCACTATTTTACATCCAAACTTTCAGCTTCTGGAATTGTCACAATATATTGATCTTCTAAACAATCAACCGTAGTTCCTAACATACGCCTCATGTTATTACGTTTATATGTAAAGAAATTTTGCCCTTCTCCCACATATTCCCTAATACTCTCCAGCATAATACGTTCCTTACGATCCATTTCGGTTAACGGGATATATTCGATATTACGAGCAGCGCAATATTCTTCATAAAGAGTATTCGCTTCATCCAATGGCCCACATTCCATAATAATGAAATATATCTCGGGTAAACGCATTATCGGGAAATTATCTTTACAATTATTCGTGGAATTTGCCAAAAATTGACTAAATTTATTAATCGTAATAGAAGTCACTAAATATTCATCCAACATACTCCCATCTGGAGCATACCAAGTTCCACTCCCTGTCCGCCAAAAATGTTGGTAGCGCAAATCCTCCGCATAATTTTCACCATATAATACCTCTCTATAACTCGGATCATTACTTGAAGACAACATTCTTGAAGACCAGCCTGAATAATTAAAATCAAATTTGTCACAATTCACTCCACAAATATGCTCCGAATAATGAGACAAATCGGTAGTGGTAAAACTATTCACATCATCACTCGGTGTTGTCAATCTGAACTGTAACTGCGCCCATGACTCTTCTGAATCCTTAGCATCTTTCACTAATCTAGCATAACGTAACGCTTTCTCATTCTCACCTATCCATAAAGCCACACGAGCCTGTAAACCTAATACTCCATAATAATTCATTCGACTTTTACGAAAAGGCCATGGAGAAGTAGAATATTCTGTATTAGAAATATTAGCCGTCAATACTGGGTCATACTGTTTTAATAAAAACTCCGCACTATCCAAATCCGCTTGCACATATTCCATAAATTGATCAAAAGTGTGATACTCATAATTATCCGGAGTATTAATTCGAACATAAGGCAAATACGCCTTCCCAACATCCACCCTAGAAGGAACAGGACCATATATTCTCAATAAATCAAAATGGCAACAAGCTCGTAATGCAAACGCCTCCCCGCGAACCATTGCATACACTTCCGGCGTAATTTTATTTCGATGAGCAACCATCTCATTAAGCAAAGAATTCAAATTAGCAATCATCGTATAAGGAGTTAAAAAAGTATACTGATTCACATCTTTTTGAGAATCCGTCTCCTCATAAATATGATTTGCCCATTTTTCGCCATCTGAATTTACCGTAAAAAGGTAAGTATTAGCCATATTTTCGACAATTCCTGTCCCTCCCAAACGTCCCGTTGGACTATACACACTTTGTGCAATTGTGTATACCCCGTTCAATCCATATTTCACTCCATTATCCGTTTGGAACAATGTTTCTGCAGTCATAGAAGTTTCCGGCTGTACAGTCAACCAATCCGTACAGGCACTCAGCAATATACCCAACCCTATCACATTTATCATTTTCTTCATCATAATGTAAATCTTTAAAATGTACATGAAATTGAGAAATTCGGATTAACCGAGAACGGATAAGCTGTTCCTCTTTCTCGTTCAATCGTAGAAATATAAAAAATATCCGATAAAGAAGCCGAAATGGATAAACTTTCCAATCCGGTAGCTCTCTTGAACCAATTTTGAGAGAAGGAATAAGAAAGATTAATATTGTTACAACTGAATACATTATCTTTATGCACGAAAGCATCACATGTATATGTACTTAATCCGGCATAATCACCATGTTTATTTTTATAACGAGCTTGATCACCTACCTGTTGCCAACTATGTTTCATCATTCTACGATCCATATTATACAATGTAGATGCATTTTCACCTTTGCTTAATTCCGTGAAATTTACCGCTTTTCCTCCCCATTTCACGCCAAAACCAACGGTCACACTAAACCCTCCATAATAAAATGAAGTACCAAAAGTCCCATTCAATTTCGGCTGACGATCTCCCAAATAAACCAAATCATCTGAATCTTGTTCCAAAGTAGTAGTAACTCCATCAGCCTTTAAGAATATTCTTTGCCCAGAAGTCGGATCAACCCCTACCGTCCGCAATCCATAAATAGCATCCAGGGAATAACCCTCCCTATACTTCAGTATATCTTCTTGATTACTCATACCTGCGTTATAACCACTTACTCGCTTTTTATATCCTTCAGATAATTTCACTAAAGTATTCTTTCGTCTAGAGAATGAAGCAAACAAGCGCCAATTAATTCTTTTTTCCGTATCACGATACAATTGTACACCGACATTTCCATCCCACCCTTCATTCCGTATTTTTCCAACGTTACCCATAATACGCTCAAAGCCATGTGATATCGGCAAATTCATATCCGTCAAAGTATTATTAGTCAAATAGTTATAATAATTTAACGAAAACTCAATACGACTATTAAACAATTTCAAATCTAAACCTGCATTATGTTGAAAAGTATTCTGCTGCTCCAAATTCGGATTAGCGAACTGTCCTAATGTCCAAGCGATTCCACCTAAATAAACATAAGACGAATTTCTTTGAAATACCTCCATAGATACTTCTGGACCAACAAACATATTCCCCGTAACCCCGAAAGAGTAACGAAAACGCATCTCATTAACAAATGGCAAATGCTCTTTCACAAACATTTCATTACTAACTGCCCATCCAGCTCCCAAAGAGTAGAAATATTGGAAACGATTATTTTTACCAAAAGAAGACCCTCCATTATAATTAACAGAAAAATCTACAAAATAACGCTGATCATAATAATAGTTAGCCGTAGCAATTAAAGATGCCCTACGCACAGTACTTTCGCTACCATTTGTTCCTCCTGAACTCGGATAAGACATTGACATTCCCGGGTGACTAACATTAGAAGATATATACCCGGTGGCACTCCAATTAACATCATCAGCTATCGTCTCACTCAACTCCCCGTTAAGTCCCAAAGTTATCATATGCTTCTCTGAAAAAATATTATTATAATTCAACATTAAACGAATTTGCCACATGGTTTCCTCCCCTTCTCTTCGCCCAAAAGAGCCTTTCCGTTCAATTTCTGTTATATATTGAAAATCTTTATGTTCTGGAGGCGTAAAACCATCATATCTTGTATTCTTATAATTCAATCCAAATGTTGCCTGCGCCTTTAAATGCTCGTTAATTGTAAAATCAACTGCTGTATTACTGCGTAAATTCGTGTACTTAGTTTTATTCCACACGCCAACGGTATGATCATACAACGGATTCTCAATAGGTCCATAGGAAGAAGACGGATGATAATACTCTTCTACAGGCTTTCCATCTTTTTCATATGGAACCCAATATCTATTCATCTGTACGTAAGAACTAAACTCTCCATAAGGAGAATTTTGATTCCTGTTAAAACCAACAGCAAGACTCTGACGTACATTCCATTTATCCTTACGATATCCTAACTGCATCGTCCCATTAAAATTCTTACGCTCAGACTCCTTCATTACACCTTTAGTATCATCATACGACAAACTCAGCATGTAATTCCAATTCTCTTGACTTCCCATAAAACGTAAAGAGTGGAATTGTCCTACTCCGGTTCGAGTCGGCACTTTTAACCAATTATAATTTACCCCTTTAGCAATAGCATCTTCTATTTCATTATACGCATCTTGATAACTCTGTCCATTCGGCAAATAAGACTCCAAACGATCCCAAACCCCGTATATCTTTTCCATCTCAAATTTCTCGGAAGCTGTCATTAAATTATCATAGGTACCAAGATCTGGAATCTGTAAATTTAATCGTCCTTCATAAGATACGGTTAGTGCCCCAGCATTCGCCAAGGTCGTCGTGATAACAATCACACCGTTAGCACCACGAGAACCATACAAAGAAGTTGCACTCGCATCCTTCAAAATCGTAATACTCTCTATATCATTTTGATTCAAATCCATTACCCGTTCTAAATCCACCTCAAAACCATCCATGATAAATAACGGTTGATTATATTCCGGACGTCGAGTATGAGTTTCCAAATCGGAAAGATCAAGCATGGTTGATACTCCTCTCAACTGTATTTCAGGTAACGTATTCGGATCCGATCCCATCTCGTTATTCTGAACAATTAATAAACTAGCATCAATATTTGCCAACGTCTGAATTAAATTCCGTGAAAAATTCGCCTTCAAGTCCTCTTTTGTCACAGAAGTCACTGCACCCGTAAAACTCTCTTTCGGCTTGTTAAAGATACCCGTGACAACAACTTCTTCCACTTGTTGGAAATCTTCCTCTAATACAATACGAAGAGTATCCGTTTTGTCTGTAAAATTAATTTGTTTCTTCTTATACCCTACGAAAGAAAACTCCAACGTTCCTTTTTCCACGGGCAGATCTATCGCAAACCATCCTTGAGCATTGGTTGCAGTTCCTAATGAAACACCCACCATTCTCACAGTCACACCTGGTAACGGTTGCTTACCCTTATCATGCACCCATCCTTTCACTCTCACGGATTTCTTCTCCTCTTTCATTTCCTGAGGTTGAATCACAATCACACGATCTTCAATCTTGGCAATAAATCCCGTGTTCTGAAGGACTGCATCCAGAATCTCTCGGATAGAAGCGTCATGAACATTTAGTGATTTCACCCGGATATTTCTCACGTCATCCATATTGTAGATAAACGTGAATTCACTATTTGCCCGGATAGTAGAAAACACTTCTGTCAAAGCGACATCATTCAACGAAATAGTAAATTTCGCATTCTGTGAATAACTTGCAGCCGAGACAGAAACGGACAATAAGAAAAAAAAGCACAAAAATTTCATAGTCAACAATGGTTTTCGCAGCCTTATTTGCATAAAACTGCTCGAGTTACATTTTTTTTCCATAACTTTGTTTCTGAGTTTTACATTGAATTAAATATTGAATGTATCCAGACAGATAGCATGGGGGTGCTGTCTGTCTTTTCTATTCATACACGTTTATAGTTCGATCTTTTATTTCAAATTTCACACGTTTAGTTTGTTCTATTCTTCTCAGTATCTCGTTTATATCCTCGTAGCGTTTAATTTCAACAGAGAATTTCATCTTTTTCAATGTCGAATTCATATAAAAAATATTCACGTTATACCAACGGGCCATATCATCCAGTATCCTCTCTAGATCAACATCCTCAAAATAAAAAATTCCCTCTTTCCATAGCACATAATTACGGGCATCAACTTGTTTCACCTTAAACTTGTCATCAGACCATATTGCTTGCTGATTAGGCGATAAAACAACCTGCTCATCACCTCTTTTCAACTGTACCTTTCCTTCTACCAACGTGGTCACCACCTCTTCTTGGTAAGCCGAGACATTAAAACTTGTTCCCAAAACTCGAATATCAACCCCATTCACGGTTACAATAAAAGGTTTTTCCCTATTCTTTGCCACCTCAAAATAAACCTCTCCCTCCATCTCAACTTTTCTTTCCTCCCCCATGAAAACCACCGGATAACGCAACCTCGATTCCGCATTCAACCACACCCGGGTTCCATCAGCCAATTCCAACGAAAATTCACCTCCTCGCGGCACGATCAACGTATTATATTTCACTTCTGCCGGCTGTCCGGCTAAAGAATCCTTCCCCGAATACTTTACCCTATTATCCGATGTTAAAATTCGGGTACCCCCCACCTCTTCCAGCTGCAGGTTTGTTTCTGGTCTCAAATCCACTTTTTTCCCATTAGCAAGTACAAGTTGCGCTTTCATGCTACCATGCTCAATCTTGGCAACAGTGATATCTTCCATCTCTTGTTGTTTTTCTTCATTTACCAACCAAAAAATCCCAATACTCACGAACAACAATACAACTGCTGCATATTTACTCCACGTAATCCACCGACCTGTCTTCCGGACCGTATGAGATTTCACCGCTCTCCATCGGGATCCCATTAATTGTCTCCCCCGCTCTTGATCCTTCCAAACCTCGTTCCCAGTCTTTAACGATTCTAGAATATTCGTATATTCCTTCCGGTGTCGCTCGTCCTCATCCAACCAACGAGATAACACGATCCGATTTTTTTCATCAATCGTTCCGGTCAACTCTTCGGCAACAAGCCTAGCAATATCCAAACGTTTTTTTAGTAAATCCATACCTTCACATTTGTTATTTTATCATAGAGATTACTTCAAATGAAAAGTGGGTAGGTCAAACAAGAAAAAAAATGCAAAAAAGAAAAGATTTAACATTTACTTCCCTAATAGGAATAGCAAAATTACAAGATAATTCTTTGATAATAATCCTCTTAATGTCTCATAAGCAGACTTTTTCAAACACTTCACCGTGTTCACGGAGATACCTAATTCTTCTGCAACTTCCGGATTAGTTTTCCCTTCCAGATTTAAAAGAATCACTTTACGAGTCTGTGGTGGCAACCGATCAATAGCAGTATATAATATCCGCATGGTTTCTTGTCGGGTAACCTCCTGCAAAAAATCATAATCATCCACGTTATTCTCATCTAATTGCGTGAAATAATTTTCCTTCGCCCGCTGATGCTTACAATGATTCCAATACAAGTGGCGAGCTATCGTGTACAAAAAAGCTCTCCCGTAATCAACAGAAACAATCTCATCCCGCCGTTCATAAACCCGGATAAAAGTCTCTTGTGCTAAATCTGCCGCTAGTTCATCATCCCCCGTGTAACGTTTCATGAAAGCATACACGGGTGGAAAATTTTCTCGAAAGAACACTTCAAAATCTTTATTGGACTGAATAATAGCACTCATAGTGCCACAAAAATAACTATTCCTCCGAAATATTCAAATACCCAACAATCGAATCATAATAAAGCCCCACACAATCTCGCAAACAACCACACAACCTCTTGCTCCTTAAAATAACACAGGGGAAAACTTTCGAATTCCGTTTTCCCCTGTTATTAAATTACTCAAATAAAGTATTTATATATTCAATCATCTCTTCCCGACGTAATCCCTTCTCCTTTATTTTTCCCTCCGGATCGATCAGATAAATCATCGGAATACCACTCACGTTATAACTCTTCGCCACGGGACTCTCAAATGCCTTCAAATCAGAAATAACCTTCCACGGTAAATTATCATGTTTAACATCTTCCTCCCATTTTCCTCGCTCGTCATCCAAATTAATCGTGAACATGACAAAATTCTTACCTTGCGTATTCTTATAAACTGTTTCAAGGAAAGGTATCTCCAATTTACACCATCCGCACCACGATGCACTAAACTCCAGCAACACGTATTTTCCCCTGTAATCAGATAATTTATACACATTCCCCTCCAAATCCTCCAACGCAAAATCATATGCCATAACTCCCGGTTGCACCCGTTTTTCCTTCTCCAATCTTACCCGGCAATTAGCGATATATGCATTCTCGGCTAGAGAAACATCAAAAGCATTCAACGCTTTTTCCATCAAGGGAAGATTATCAGCATGAATGTATTCGGAAACAAAATAAGGAGCCACCTCACTATGAGCATACCCCGGAAGATTCAAAATATAATCCACCACCTTATCATAAGCCTGCTTGTAAGGTTCTGCTAAAGAATCATATAAAGCCCGGTTATCTTTAAACGCCTTACTCCGGTCGTAACCGATTCTGCCATACTCTTTCATAAATTTCTGTCCATTCTTTTCTATGGCAACAAATTCATCATGTGTTTTACTCCCACTAATCGCTAAATTTTTCAAATTATTAAAATCCCCTCGAACCTCAACTTCACTATTATCCAAAAATATACTAAAAGACCCCACGAAATCATCTTCTCCTTTTTTAACAATGAAAGAAACCAAACGAGGGTAATCCACCTTACCCGTATAAACCACTTGGCCATCCTTCAACTTCAAGGTATCTATATACCACTGAGTAGGATTCGGGACCCTTTCACTCACGAAGATCTCACACTCTGAAGCATTTTCCAAATGCATTTTTACCTTAAAACCATCTGTTTTGGATACACACGAAAAACAGCACAAACATCCTATCAACAAAATCAATAATCTATTCATCTTTATCATCTTTAAATTTATCTTTCAATCCGGAAACCACGGCTGCAAACAAAGGATCATCCACCGACCATCCACAATCTTTCATCGTTTTCTCGATCAATTCCAATCCTCGCTTACACATTTTTGCATCTCCCTTACGAATCAACATTCCATTCAACTGTAAAGTTACATCAAAACGAGCATCACTATCTAAACGGGAAAACTTCTTATCATACATTTTCAATGCCTTCTTCAAATCACCGGACAAAAAGACTTTGGTAAACTCCACTATATCCAACAGATAATCCTGTCCGGCAATTCCCGATCGAGTAACACATACCTCATAAGTTTCTAAAAGTTGAGCTGCATTTACTTTATCATGAAAAATAATTTCGTTACAATCATTCACAATCAACGGGAACAAATCATCATATATTTTACGATCCACGCTATCTTTACTAACCGCCGCATCAAAATCCTTCTTATGCTCCAAAAGATACTTGTACTCCGGTAACGCCGGATTCTTCACAAATCGCTTCACGAGCATCCAATTTTCTTTACAACTCTTCTCTTGATCCGTCAATGTTCCCCAATATTCGTGCAACACCTCTTCCATTCGTTCTTTCATAAAAGCCCTAGCCAAAGTCTCTATATAACTATACACGAATTGCGGATCACGCTCCCCGTCGGCATATCTCTTCTCATAAGAATACAAAGAATGTTCCCCTATGCCATTTTGCACATTTTGTAAAAATTCCTCTGCTTTCATTCCTCCCACCATTTTATGAATCACCTCTCCATCTTCATTCAAGATCAAAAAAGTTGGGTAAACCTTCACTTGATACTTCTTAGCCAATTCCCGCCCCTCTCCTTTTTCCATATCCAATTTAACATTCACAAAACGTGTATTCATAAATTGTCCCACGTCTTCCTGGCTAAAAACATCCTGTACCATCATTTTACAAGGACCGCACCAACTCGTGTAGCAATCCATAAACACCATCCTTTTTTCCTGTTTTGCTTTTGCCAGAACCTCCGAGAAACTTCCCTCATCAAATTGCATTTGACATTTTGCCTGCAAGCACAATACAGATAAAAACAAACCGATTAATATCTTATACATACCTTATTCCATTAATTACACAATGTAGATAATGTCTCCAATACTTCATTCCCCCTCAAGTCCCGACACACGATCCTCCCTTCCGGGTCGACCACGAAAGAATCCGGAATCCCCCCTAAATTGTATGCCTTAGTCAAAGGACTGTTTTTCATTCCCTTCAGATCAGACAAACAATACCACTCGATATTATACTCCTTGATCTCATGTAACCAAGCCTCTTTCCGATCATCCATCATCATCGTTACAAAAGCAACATTTTTATCTTTTAAAGCGTGATATGCTTTACGAATAAAAGGAATCTCTTTTTTACACCAGCCACACCAAGATGCACTAAATTCAACAAATAAATATTTTCCCCGGAAATCAGCCAAGGTGTACTTCCTACCATCTTTATCAAACACCTGAAAATCTGGGAAGGCTTTTCCCGGCTGTAAAGCCGTTTCCCGCTCCACGCTTTCCTGCATTCCGTTCAGATAATAAGAATCAGTAAAACTCGGATCAAACTTTTCCACTATCTTCCCTCTTTGCACAACATCCAAAGATGCGGACAATTGAGCCACCAAATAAGCTGCTGCCTGACTTTTAGAAACTCCCGGCTCAAAAGCAAACAACCGGTCAATAATCACCATTTGCAACGAATCTCGCTTTCGACTCATCTCCCGCACTTCTTCCATCCTAGCCTCGGCAAAAGCCATCTGGATTTTGCCATTAAGCTCTGCAACCATTTGTTTCTCTGGTAAAGACTTCAAATAAACATTATACTTTTGAATATCTTCATTAATTGGGGCAGAAGTAAACTTCAACGTTTTTTTCACGTCATTCAATTCGCTATACACCTTCATATCCTCCGGTTCTATAAATATTGCCACCATTGAGGCTCCCAATCGCTGATATTGCGATTCCATGTCAAAAAATAACAAACCGACTTGAGGCTCCGTGATCTTCCCTTCCAAAAAATACTTCCCATCTTTCACCTCGCAACTATCCAGTAAAACATTTCCCGGCGGATTCGTGTACAACTTCACGACACCTCTAGGCAATCCCTCCATCACCCCGGAAATCGTGAAACGATCATGTTCCCGTTCTTTACATGCACAAAACAGGCATAGCAAGCTAACCAATAGCCATACATTTTTACATACTTTCATCACCTATACATTAAAGTATTCTCCCGCTTAGCGGGAGAATACTGATTTATTAATAAGTATCCCACTGATTACCTATCTTATAAATTAAATCCACCACACGACCGAACTTTCCGATAAATTCCATTCCTTCCAGAGTTTTTCCATCCCCAACGACCGAAACATCCAGTACCATAAAGTCACTCTTCGACGTGTCATCCGTATTCTCCAAAGCAATACCCAAACGTTCATAATTCGTGGGACAAACAGCAATATCCCGAATCGTCCGTCCAAAATCTGAACGTAATGGCTTTACCGTATTATCCTTGTGATTATAAACATACAGCACGTTACCTGATGCTATATACACGTAAGGACGATTCTGGCAAACAGCGAATTTCGTATTCTCATTGATGATTGAAGGATCAGGAAACTCCACCTCCGAGATCGACCGATACGTCTTCGCACCCCATCCGGAGAATCGGAATTTCTGCACGTATGCCTTGTTTTCCAAATTCGATTTCAGAACTGTCAGGAATTCATCCGTCGGGGTTGCCGTCGAGATTGGTCCTCCATCCAGTACCGTTTTCCCCATATCGTAAGGGATAAATGCCTTTTCCGAATCATTCGTGTAATCAAATCGTTTCATTTCTCCGGTTCGCACCAACATATAACTTGAAGTTTTCTTATCAAAACAGATAATATCATTACTAAAAAGCAAGTTTCCCCGAATTCCCAGATTTATTAATTCATAATCACCTGGATAAGGGAAATTTGGAAACAGACCATCCTGATAAAGAGCATCATATGATGCTTGAATATTACGTACATACAACTTACCATTACTGATAAGATAATCGTAATTCGTCACGCAATTCATTCTCATAGGCTTGAAATCCTTGGGTGCATCCCCCACGAACTCATCCTTCGTAGCTACCATTTTACTAAACGTGTTTCCATCCAATTCCACAGAATATTCTGGTCCATCCTGACAAGCCACGAAAATCTGTCCGATCTCTTCTGACGTCGGCAACCAATGTTCCATCAAGGCACAAGCCCCCCCGGCCAAATCCGTCCCGTTCACGCTTTTATAAATATCCGCATAAAGTCCCCCATCATCCCGAACATAGGACAACTCGGAAACGTTACCTTTATCCGCCAAGAGCATCCATCCGGAATAATACGTGGAATAAACCGATACGTTAAAACGGTTGATATACTCTACCCCTAAATCCTCATTCGTAATCGTAAACTCGGCATATAATCCAGCTTTCACGGGAAGGTCTCCCACAACAAAATTCAGACTTTCTTCTTCGCAAACCACCTTATTGTTTATTCTCCAAGCATAAGAAACTTTATCCGGCTTACCATTTGTCCAGGTCACCGTCGGGGTAATCGTTTCCTGTGAACCCACGTAAAAATCATAACTTTTCTCAATACCGCTCACAGAAACCTGCGGCACGGTATCATAGTCATAATTTCCTTTATCTTCATAACATCCGGCAATGAACAACGCCATTACCGTGACGATATATATAAATAATCTCTTCATAACTTCATCTTTAAATATTAACCTCTCATTGCCACTTTCATCAAACTACCATCCTCATCTTCAATCGGATGGTCCTGCAACCAATATTTGAATTGCAGCACGTAAGCCCGCATCGTCGAGTAATTCATCTCTCCCCCGTCTGCCTCTAACGTCATATCCGTCACCCCGATTTCCCGAATAAAAGTTTGGTATTTCAAGTCAGAATAAGTACCCAACCCGTTCGCCTCGTGCCAGTCATTCCACCACCCCGGACGAGTTAATTGATTCGTGATAAAAATCCGCCCTTTCCGATTTGCCTCAATTCCCGGCATAAAATCATCTGATACCTGCACTTCGAAAACGGCTATCGCACTCCCTTTAAGTGCTTTATTTCTCTTTACAATAACATTCAGATAAGCAACCGAATCATTTGCTGCAATCACCTGTTCTTCTGCTGGCATTTCAAAATCCACCCCGGCTTGGGCAGAACTTTCATCCTGCAAAAACTTCACGTTATACTTCCGGTCACGATCTACCAGAGGCGAAATCATCACTAATTTCAAAGCCACCGTTCCCGATTCCAGCGTCTCATCATAAGCAAACGAGAAAACGGTACTATCTTTTGACAACTTATCAAATTGTATACAGTTACTACTGGAATACCCTTTCAGGTTATCTTCCGAACATGACACCATTCCAAGAAACAACATCATGATAATTACATATAATATTTTCATAGTCAAATATTAATCTACTACTTAATTATTTAAATAATCTTCCTTACGCCCGCCGAACTCTACTTCCGTAGCTGGCAACGGCAAACAGAATTGAGACGGTTCAAGCGTTATTGTGGTACTCCCTTGATCAACCGGTAAGCCCAAACGTTTATACCAGTAAAACAACTGACCTTCCCCTATAAATTCCCGACGAGCCTCTCTCGTCAACTCCTTCACGAAATTATCGTAAGTAATCGTTGTTGAAATTTCCTCGGCTATACCCCTGTTTTTACGCAGTTCTTCAAGCAAACCGATGGCAACATCTTTATGGGCATTAAAACCGCTTTCCGCCGCAATCAGATACATTTCAGACAAACGGATCATCGGAACTTTCCCGCCATTTTCAGAATCTACATCCGCATATTTAACCGATATATCATACCCATTACTATTCGTAATTACCAAATATTCCTTCCGAAAATCATCAGAAGAAGGATAAATGGAAGTAACATCATTTATCGTGTAGTAATTATCTTGAGAGGCGTCATAAGAGTACCACAAATCATGAATACCGGCATAATTCAATGCAAACAGAATCTCGTTTTGCATGACGACATCCCGACTCTTCAAAGGAGCACTCACTGCACTTTCCTCGGTAAAAGGGAAGAACCCATCTTTCCCGGCCTGGATAACTTCTTGGGCATACGTGTAAGCCCTTTCATCCCCCATGTAATGATACACACGAGCCATCAACCCAGTAATTGCCCAATAGTTCATGCGATACGCCCGGGCTGTTGTAAAATCGTTCCCGATTTCTGTCACATAATGGTTATACATATCCTTAAAACCCTCTTCCCGGGCCGGATCAACCGTACTTAACATCGTCCGGGCACTATCAAGATCTGTCAAAATCAATCGAACTATCTCGCTCGTCTTTTTTTGACCATGCACCCGGTCCGTGAAGTTATCGGCATAAGGCAAACACAAAGCCTCTGAATTCTCCTTCCATGACGGGGCAAATGCTCTCAACAAGTCGAAATGTAAGTAAGCCCTTAATGCTTTCGTTTCCGCAACCAAAAACTTATACTCTTCACCTTCAAAAAACGAGGGGGACTTCTCACTCAAGTAATCCAATAAAACATTACAATTCGCAATACTATTGTAATTCTTTAACCACAAATTCTTAATCACATCTTGAGAATTCGAATTTTTGTAATTATACCGGGATGCCTCGTAAAGAAAGTGATACTTGTCCTGATAAACATCATAATACTGGGCCAACACATCCATCAACCCGAACGTCATGTGCGTTCCATACGAAGATGCATCCGTCATCGAGGTATATATACCATACAAGGCATTCTCGAACCCTTTGGGTTTAGAAAACAATTTCTCTGCATTCACTTGTGCTTGCGGGGTCACATCCAGCCAACTATCACAACTGCTGTTCGTCAAAGCAAACACGAATAACGTAAAAATAATCAATATTCTCTTTTTCATATCATCCATTATTTTACATTTCTACAGGATTAAAATTGAACCTGTAATCCCACGTTAAAAATTCTGGCAAACGGGTAATCCAGACCTCGTTCCCGTTTCACGTTAGATATTCTGAAAATATCCTCCATTTGGAACGTCAACTTCAATCGTTCCAAGCTCCATCTTTGAATCAATTCTGTTGGGAAAGAATAAGAAAATGATAATGATTTAAATTGTAACACGTTCTCATCCTGAACAAAACGAGAAGAAACCTCCGTCCGATCCCGATTCTTAATATCTTTAAAGAAAGTGTGATCACCCGGTTCTTTCCACCTGCCTTTCAACACCCGGCGATCCACGTTCCAACTCAAATTTGCATCCTCCACCCGGTCTACGAGCGTCTGGTTATACACTTGTCCTCCACATTGATACAAGAAACTAACATTAATATTAAACCCTTTCCAGTCCGCATTGGCACCAAAAGCACCCGAAACCTTGGGTTCCGTATCCCCACACACGATCTTGTTGGCTGCACTCCACTCGTAAGTCAGGTTACCTTTCAAATCCTCAAACACCTCTTTCCCGTTCATCGGGTTTATTCCGTGAGACTTTACCGCATAAATCGCCGTGGTTGACTGTCCCTCTTTAAATTGCACCTGAGGTTTGGCTGTCTCCATCGCTTCTCCCCATCCCGGTTCATAATTATCCTGCTCATCATCCACTTTCTTGTTGTACGTTTCCAATGAATTGGAAATCTTTTTAATCACGTTCTTATTATGTGCGATCGATCCGAAAACATTCACGACTAAATCCTTATCCCGCACCAAGAAACCTCTCAACGAAATTTCATATCCTTTATTTTCCAGCTCTCCCAGATTATCCCTGTAACTTTCAAAACCTGAAGAAGGCGGTAAAGTAATATCCGCAAGCAAATCTTTCGTTGTCTTCACGTAGTAGTTTATATTAGCACTGACCAATCCATTTAAAAACTGGATTTCAAAATTCCCGTCAAACGTATGTGTCTTTTCCCATTGCAGGTTTGTATTTCCCATGTTATTCATGATCACCCCCAAACCTCCGGCATACCATTGTCCCTTGTAATACTCGTACACATCCTGAGCCTCGTATGCTTCGAAAGAAGCTTTACCGGTAGCCCCCACATTCGCAGAAAGTTTCAAATGATTGATTACTCCCTTCAACCCTTCAAAGAATTTTTCATTATGCACGTTCCAACCAATACCTGCCGACCAGAACGGGGCATATCTCTTCTTGGAACCGAATTTTGACGATCCATCCAAACGGCCAGATAAATCCAGCAAATAAATATTATTCCAAGTATAATTCAAGTTTACAAACAAACCAACCAAACGGGATAATCCCTCACTTCCTTCCGGGGTTAAATCTTTAAACTCTTTACCAAAAGAGATGTAATCCATACTGCCCGACGGGAAACCTATCACGCTATATGATTCGTTTTCAAACCGAGTCTCAATAACATTACCTCCCAACACGGCATTCAAAAAATGACTACCCAACTGCTGGTTATAACTGAACACCATGTTCATATCCAAGTTAGAACTCTTCTCTTGGAAACTATATGCCTCCCCCCTCTTCAAAATTCCTTCTCCGTCTTGATAATCTGATTCATTGTAAATCGCTGATTCCGGATCTGTAAATTTTTCTTGCTTGTCCGTACGCTCCGAATACGACACTCTGGCTTTCAATCTGAAATGCTCGCTGATAAACCAGTCAAAATCAAAATTATCCGTCCACTCCGTGTACGTTGTGTTATCTTTATGATTCAATGTTGATTCGTACAATGGATTCAAGAAACGGTTACTCGTACTCACGTGCGGTTGGTATGATTTAATCAAATTTCCATCCTCATCATAAATCTGATCATACGGGTTCGCCTTGGCATAATCCTTGAAAGAACCATACGGTGATTCTTTCGCTTTCACCTTATCCACGCTCAACTTATTTCTAAACAACAACTTATTATTCAAATTATAAGAAAGCAGGAAACCGATCCCGAACCGATCTCTCGAAGATTTTTTCATCACTCCCGGATTAGCCTGGTAATTCACATCAATTCCGTAACGCACGCTCTGGTCCCCCCCCTCTACATACAAGGAATGTTTATGTCCGACTGCAACATGCAAAGGTTGAGACAACCAATACGTGTTTACCCCTTTCTTCACTCGTTCCAAACGCTCTGCATAATCCATCCGTAGCAACTGCTGGGAATAAAGATCATCCGAATCATACAACCCGGCATCCAACTCTGCCTGCAATTTTTCCCTGGCATTCATCAAATTATAATCAGACAAATCCGGAGCATTGATCGCCATATTCATATTATAAGACACTCTCAACTTTCCTTCTTCCGGAGCTTTCGTCGTTACCACCACGACCCCATTCGCCGCTCGGGAACCGTAAATAGCTGTAGCCGAAGCATCCTTTAAAATCGTCACGTTCTCGATCCGGTCAATATTCAAGTCAAAGATTTTTTCTACATCGACCTCATAACCATCCAAAATAAAAGTGGGTAAATTCGGGTCATTCCTAAACGTGGCCTCAGACACGCCTTCCACTCCAAAACCAGAATTACCACGAATACGAAAATCAGGTAAACTATTCGGATTCGATCCCATGTCAACATTCTCGCGCAACCGAAAAGAAGGATCAAACACCTGTAAAGCACTAATCAGATTACTAGACGACACCTTGGCCAACTCCTCCTTGTTCACGGAAACCACGTTACCCGTGAAACTTTCCTTGCTCTTGGAAAAATAACCATTGACAACAACCTCTTCCACTTCCAAAGCATCTTCCTCCATCACCACGTTAAGATATTTTTGGCCCATGTACTTCACCTTCTGCGTTTTCATCCCAATAAAGGAAAAAACAAGTGTTCCCTTGTCCATAGATAGCGTCAGCGAGAACTCCCCGTTCACGTCCGTTGCGGCACCTAAACTTGTGCTATCCAGACGTACCGTTACCCCAGGAATCACCTCTCCCTTTTTATCTGTCACCTTTCCCTTTATCTGGAATTGTTTCACCGTACTATCCCGCATTGCCTTCACCTCGGGAACAATAACGATATAATCATCCACGAAACGATAGGTCATCCCACTACCGGCCAACACCTTATCTAGCACGGCCCGTACATCTGCCTCTTTAAAATCGGCCTTCACCACCCGTTCCAAGCCTAAACGATCATCATTATAGATAATGATCTTTCCCGTTTGCCGTCGAATTTCCTCAAAAACCGTTTTAATTGACGTTTTCCCAAGATTCATGTTCACCCTCTGCTGCGACATCACGTTTGCAGACAGAGAACATACGAAACAGACGCAAAAAATCCAAGTCAATTTCATAATTTTCGATAATTGTTGCTGCTTATTTTTTGACAAAACAAGCCACAAGACATTACTTTTTTTCATACATTTGTAAATTAAGTGATACTTAAATACTTCTTCGGGAGTGATTACCGGATCGTGGTCCTAACACTTTCCGGTATTTTTATTCCCCAGAAGTAATCCTATTCTCTATTTTTCATTAACAACAATCATATCTTTATCGATTTTAAAAGTAACATTGGTCGTTGCCTCGATTAAAGAAAGTATGTAACCAATCTCGTTATATTTCTTAAAAGCACCCGAAAACTTCAACCGTTTCAAGCTCTCTTTCGTGAAGAAAAACTTCACTTCATACCAACGTCCCAGTTTATCTCCCAACTCTTCCAACGGCATTCCGTCAAAATTGAGCACCCCGTCCTTCCAGTCCACGTAAATAGCCACATTTACAGTCTTCACCTCATACTCTTGATTCTCGTTGTTCATCACAAATTGTCGGCTAGGTGTCAATATCTCGTTAATTTTCCCTCTTCTTACATCCACCTTTCCCTTTACCAAGGTAACCTCTGTCCGGGGATCCTGCTTATAGGCCATCACGTTAAATCCTGTACCTAATACCGTCACGTCCAAACGTTCCGTACGCACAATAAAAGGATTATCTTCATCCTTGGAGACTTCAAAATACGCCTCTCCTTCCAATTCCACCATGCGATTTTTCCCGCCAAACATCACCGGATACTTCAATCGAGATTCGGAATTCATATAAACTACCGTACGATCAGCCAGCACTAGTCGGTACTCTCCTCCCGGCGGAACAATCAACTCGTTATACACGACATCTCCCTGCAAGGTGTTTTCCTGTTTACTATAATCAATATACTCTTTCCCGTTCAGAATCGGCCCCCCCTTTTCATTAATTATATCTCCATTTACACATCCCAACTCAACCTCAACCCCTGATGATAACACCAAGCGAGCTTTCGCCTCACCCGGTTTTACCACCGAAGATTGAGCCACAACCGAAACAAGGGATCCTTCTTCTCTCTGTCCCACAATCCATGTTATTCCGACCAACACCGCCACGCTCGCTGCCACTCCCCACCCGATCCGTCTGAATCGACGCCTTTGTCTCTGTTCCCGCCCGTGTTCCACGGCCTTCCATGCGGCACTCATCTCCACGTTTTTCCATCGGGCCGCATATTTCCCCGTGTACCAAGCCCGTTCTATTTTTTCAAAAAAGACACGGTGTTCATCATTTTCCCGTAACCACGTCTCGAACTCCTTCCGTTCTAGCTCGTCCACCTCGCCTGCCAGCACTCGATAAATCAAATCTTCCATGTAATCTGAAATAGCCATATCTATTCTCATTTTTTACAAGTAGGACTAAATAAAAATCAAAACGGGTGAATGGAAACACGTTTTTTTTAAAATCAAAAGCAAAATTAATTCTAATAAATACATTCTTAAAAACAGGGCTGAGCCATACCCTACTAATCCCTTCTCTATCCCTTCCCGCAGGCAGCTACAAAATTCCTACATAACCCGAACGGAGCACATACACCCGTCAGTATTCATGTTATGTAGTTGCAATGTTCATGATATGTTTATGAGATAGCGAAAGGGTAGAGCAACCATAACGAAAAGGTTAACTATTCTCGAACAATAACAAATGAATGGATAATGGATAACCTAGTGTCTTATCCTAAAAAAGTTGACTTGTTCAACAAGTAAACTTATGTCAGTAGCAA
>OKWJ01000069.1_pt1 | contig 154514 bp, 110 predicted proteins | sample 1607121 | NCBI WGS metagenome assembly OKWJ01 (sample SAMN04414080, study PRJEB24778) | human gut metagenome | material: faecal | host: Homo sapiens | reverse complement strand
GGGTGTTTGTTAAAATTTTTGTTTAATCCGAGTCAACCATTTTCAGGAAAGTACACTTTCATCCCCCTTTCATAGCCCTTCCACCATACCCGAGAAAGGAGGAGAAAAGCCTGAGATAAGTATTACGGAAGATTATTACCTATATATATACCAAGTATTTCAATGGGTTTACCTTAAAAATACATAGACTCGCCATCAGTACCCAATATTTATTCCACCGAAGAGTTTCAAAAGAAATCAGAATCGTTTATATTTGCATCACTATTAAGATAAAAGCTAAAAAAGAAGACATGGCACAGACACCATCTATTCCGAAAGGAACAAGAGACTATTCACCGGAAGTTATGGTGAAAAGAAATTATATATTCGATACGATCAAGTCCGTATTCAAACTCTATGGTTACTTGCCGCTGGAAACTCCGGCAATGGAAAATCTTTCCACCCTCATGGGAAAATACGGCGAGGAAGGGGATAAATTACTTTTCAAGATTCTGAACTCCGGAGATTTCCTAGCGTCTGTTACCAATAGCGAAGTAGAGGAACGCAATATTCCCCGGCTGACCAACAAAATTTGCGAGAAGGGACTACGTTATGACTTAACCGTGCCTTTCGCCCGATTCGTGGTACAACACCAAAATGAAATATCATTCCCGTTCAAACGCTACCAGATTCAACCCGTGTGGCGAGCCGACCGTCCGCAGAAGGGACGCTATCGCGAGTTCTACCAGTGTGACGTGGATGTCGTGGGAAGTGATTCTTTACTGAACGAGGTGGAATTGGTACAAATCGTGGACGAGGTGTACAAACGACTGAAAATAAATGTACGCCTGTTGATCAACAACCGAAAAGTGCTGGCCGGAATTGCCGAAACGATCGGCCACCCTGACAAGCTGGTTGACATCACCGTTGCCATTGACAAAATGGACAAGATCGGTGCCGAAAACGTGAATGCCGAACTCCGGGAAAAAGGAGTGTCAGAAGAGGCTATTGAAAAATTGCAACCCATATTACGCTTAGAAGGCTCCAACGAAGAGAAGTTGACCCGCTTGCAAGAAATTTTAAAAGACAGCGAAACCGGATTAAAAGGAGTTGCAGAACTTTCTACCGTATTCCGTTATTTGAATCAACTGGATATCCAAACAGAAATAAAACTCGACTTGACACTTGCCCGCGGTTTGAGTTACTACACCGGAGCCATCTTCGAGGTAAAAGCCAAGGACGTGGAGATCGGGAGTATTACCGGAGGAGGACGTTATGACGATTTGACGGGAATTTTCGGGATGAAAAATATGTCGGGTGTCGGTATATCCTTCGGGGCCGACCGCATCTTCGACGTGATGAACCAACTGGACATCTTCCCCAAAGATTCCACGGCAACCACCCGTGTACTTTTCGTGAATTTCGGGGAAAAAGAAGAGGCTTTCTGTCTTCCCGTACTGAAAACCTTACGGAACGCAAGAATCAATTCCGAGATATACCCGGAAGCCGCCAAGATGAAGAAACAAATGACTTACGCCGATAAAAAGAGTATCCCCTATGTGGCCTTAGTCGGTGAAAACGAGATAAACAATAACGTGGTCACGCTGAAAAATATGCTCACCGGAGAACAAGAAAGTGTAGCTATTTCCAGCCTAGTAGACAAACTTAAAAGCGAGAATTAAAGTATGCAACTATACCGCAAAGAACAACGCCCGCTGAAAAGCCACGGATTTGATGTTAGATTCCCGTGACCGGGAAGTGGTTTATAAAATTTGTAAGATTCATAAAGTTGAACCTTACAAACTCGCGAGGCAAAAGCCTCACTCGTGTGTGTGCAATTTAAAATCTAAAATTTAAAATCTAAAATCCAATGACTCATTATATAACCCCAGAGAAATTAACTTTCGAGCAGATCGAAAAAATTTTAACTAAGAAGTATAAATTAGCTTTATCAGACGAGAGCAAGAAACTGATCAATGATTGCAAGGCTTACTTGGATCATAAAATCGCAACTTCTGACAAGCCTTTGTATGGAATCACAACCGGGTTCGGTTCTTTGTGTAAGATTTCCATCTCACAAGAAGATTTAAGCCAGTTACAAGCTAATCTGGTCATGTCTCACGCTTGTAGCTTGGGAGAACCCGTACACAAAGATATTATCCGTTTGATGTTGTTGCTCAAAGCTCACGCTCTTTCTTTGGGAAAATCCGGGGTACAACAAGTGACCGTGGAACGTATTATCGATATGTTCAACCATGACGTTCTTCCCGTGGTAAAAGAATTAGGCTCTTTGGGTGCATCCGGGGACTTGGCCCCGTTGGCAAACTTGTTCTTGCCGTTGATCGGCGAGGGTGAGGTGTTCTACAAGAATAAAATCTATCCAGCAAAAGAAATTAATGCCAAATTCGGCTGGGAACCCATCCAACTGGGAGCTAAAGAAGGATTGGCTTTGTTGAACGGTACTCAATTCATGAGTTCTCACGCTGTTTACGCTTTATTGAATGCCTTCAAAGTGGTAAAATATGCTGATATTATCGGGGCTTTATCACTGGAAGCATACGACGGACGCATCGATCCGTTCTTACCGCAAATCCATGAGGCTCGTCCTCATCCGGGACAAATTGAAACGGCTCGTAATATCCGCACCTTACTGGAAGGTTCAGAATTCCAGAAAATGGAAAAGACTCACGTGCAAGACCCGTACTCTTTCCGTTGTATGCCTCAAGTACACGGGGCTGTGAAAGATACCGTGGCTTACGTGGCATCTGTCGTTGAACGGGAAATCAACTCGGTAACCGACAACCCGACTATTTTCATGGAAGATGATTTGATTATTTCCGGTGGTAACTTCCACGGCGAACCGCTAGCTCTGGTATTAGATTTCTTGAGCATCGCTATCGCCGAATTGGGTAGCATCTCTGAAAGACGGGTATACCGTTTGATTGCCGGAGATCGTAAAACTCCTGAATTCCTCGTTGCCAATTCCGGCTTGAATTCCGGTTTCATGATCCCGCAATACGCCGCTGCTGCTATCGTCAGCAAGAACAAGCAGTTGTGCTCTCCGTGTTCCGTGGACTCCATCCCGTCATCCAACGAGCAGGAGGATCATGTCAGCATGGGTGGTAACGCCGCAACCAAAACAGTGAAAGTGATCGAGAACGTGGAAAGAGTGCTGGCTATCGAATTAATGAATGCCGCGCAAGCCATTGATATGCAACGGCCGACGAAAACATCTGCATATTTGGAAAACTTCTTGGCCGAATTCCGCACGATCGTACCATTCAACAGCCAAGACCGGGTGATGTACCAGGACATCGAGGCTGCCGTTGAATTTTTGAAACAAGGGGAGTTCGCTAACTTCGAATAAATTCAATATAATAATATGAAAAAAGCCGGTTTTCACCGGCTTTTTTCATATCATTATTCGACTTTAACCCATTTCACAGCATCCGCAATGATCATCTGGGAACAAGTAATATTTGAATTCCCTTTTACTTTTAGCATTCCCGTTTTTATTACCGGTTGTAAATCAGTTCCACCTTTATCACTTAATCGTACAAAGTAGTTTCCCTCACTAAACTCATACGTTCCCAACTCAATCCATCCCGGAGCTTCCTCGTTCAAATCCAGTTCTACATAGGTATCCCCTTCCTCCGAAAATACTTGATAATACAACCTTGCATTTTTCAAGAAGGACCCCAAATAAATTGCATACAAATATTCAGGGACATGAACAGCAACACGATATTTTCCCGGTTCCTTAATTTTTACCATCCACTCGGCATACTCTTCCCCCATCCCGGCCTTTTTACAGTAAGCACTTTTTATTTTATACCCATATGAAGAAGAAGAAATTGAAAGGATCCATTCATCCCCCACGTTCTCCATGCCCTGATACTCTTGTTCTTTCAAGAAACGCTCTCCCCATTTTTTACGCTTATCCTTTTTCACCAAACGGAAGCCAACATCCTCATTATCCACAATAATTTCATTCAGCGGTAACCTAAAAGTACTACTATCCACATCCCGGATTCCTTCCCAATCCTTCTCTGTTTCCTCCCTATCATTGAAGATTATAGAAATTTTATCAGGCAGATTACAACATAAACCTAATTCCACAGCAAAATTCGGTATTGTATAATTCCTTACCCGAATCTCTTTACAGCTTTTTGCCGGAATTAAAAAATAATTCGGTCGCTGCCGACGTAATTTCTGATCATACCCATCAACCCTTAACACACCATCTATATTCGAAGGATTATATACCTTACAAGACCCCAAGGGAATACCATTATAAGATTCCATTTTCAAGTCTTGGACGAACAAGGTCGGCAGTCGATCATCAGCATAATAGCGTTCTAACAGACTATCAATATTCACGTTAAATTGATCTTTAAATTCACGAGCAAAAACATCAAAATCAACTCGTTGAAAAGGATGACATTTTACAAAATCCTCGATAAAATCCCACATATACATCATCTCTACCCGAGTCGCAATTAATGAATTGATATGTTCTCTTTTCTTTTTAAGCATTATGTATTCAACCGGATTATCCCTATCCATCAATGCTCCACGCAAACTTCTTCCATCCCAATATTGAATAGTTTTCACCTTTTCATTTAACGACAAATGATCTTTAGACTGTCCGGAAAACCGAATCTCGTATATCAAATCTCCAATACAAGGAAACTTATCCGAATATATTGTGGTTCGAAATTCCTGATACATGGGCATGATGTTATAAATGGGTTCGAAAAAACGATTCAACACGTTTGATCGAAGAGCAACCCCTTCCACCTCGCTATCAAGGGACCTCTTGGTCTTTAATAACTTCAAAATATCCTTTATCGACCTATAAGACTCAGTAAAAAGTTTCTCCGGGAAAAACACTAATTCAGGCTGCACGAAATTACTTCCTAATTGCCCCTGTCTGAGATAAGGTCTAAAATTCAATGGCATCTCAACTATCGACAAACGATTTACCGGGAGTGAATTGCCAGTTTGACGTTCTAACACCCCTAAATGATAAGACATTAACAACCTCGAAGAATCTGGCGACAAGTTATAGCCTTCAGTCCAAAAATCATGCCCCGGAAAATAATATACCCCGAACGAAAGTGAATCAACAGTTATCGTCTTTTGTTCATAATCCCCTATACACAAACTGAGACGAGGTAAGGGGTGATCATTAGAATAGCTGATTCCTTTTTCATTTTTTTTCATACTGCCTTGAGAAATAACGGTCTTACTCTCTTGTCCCTCCACCTCTAGTCGATAATCCGTGAAATCGAAATCTTTCATTGAAGGTATTTGTAGGTTTACCGGTGGCACAGCCGATAAATACCACAAACATTCGGGTAAAAGAATCGTATATTTATTCCCGACATGGGCAAAGCGTCCTCCGTTACTATACAGTTCATGCCGAGTTTTAGGCATATTCCCCAACGGATCAGCAGACAACGGAAGGATTCCCATACGGGTATCATGATATTCTTCATCAGGTAGTTCCAAATAACAAATTGCCTCATCAATTATTCCCTCGTATTCCACCCGTAAAGGCAATTCCTCCCCACATTCCATTCGCCGTTTTATGACAACCACATGCCCTTCCCGATTATAAAACAACTCTTGTTCTTCACTTGTTAAAGAAACGATGCTTAATCCGGGATTCAAATAAAGTATCGGAGTATCTATCGATTGCTTACTCTTATTTACCAAAAGTAAAAAACTTTCAACATGTAACCTGTCCCCGGATTGCTTATACACCATACGATTAGAGACGACCTGTACTCGATCACTTTTCATATATTTTTCCTGAGCTATCCGGAATCTTACACGCCGTTGATTTATATCCAGGTAAGTATTCAAATATAATGCACCTGCAAAGATTCCCAATAGGATAAAACCACTCGCAAGGATTCCCAATACTTTCCGAAAAGCAGAACGTCTATCGTCCATACGTTTCACTAACAACACCGACAAAAATATCAAGCCTATTCCACAAAAGAAGTATGCCAAGCGATGTAGCAATAATATCCCAATATTGGCAAAACCGATCGCATCAGAAAATAACAAGGGCAAGGAACGAGCCCATGGATCAAATGTCCCATATAGCACCCACGGAGTTGCAAAATAAGACCCGATAAATCCGATCATCAAAAGCAATAATGCCAGATAATAGTTACGAATCAACATTGCCGCAAACAGTGAAATTCCAAAAACAAACACCAAAGCCGGGAAAGTCAGGGTGAATAAATAAAACAAATAAAGCAATGGTTTGAAAGCCACCGTCTCCATGAATAATAAATGAATCATGATTGCTATTCCTATTGAAACGAGATTTAATAGGAGACAAAGTTTCATTACACCCCATATCTTTCCAAACATATACTCCACGTTTGTCTCGGAACGGCTTAAAAAGGTTTCATTTGTACCTAACCGCCGATCTCGCCAGACAAATTCCACCCCGACAAAGATCACCAACAAAGATTGTAACAAATTGAAAAACCATGCATTCATGTAAGGTACCGTAGCAGATAAAGCAGATTCCGCCCACACGGGGGAATCTACTTGTAGATACCATTGTACACCTGCAATTCCAAAAACAATGCAAATAAGAAAAATCCAAAACGATAAATGTCGCCGAATGATCTTTCTCTCATAACTCGCAATTAATCGAATCTTATCAAGTGCCATACTCTATTGGTTTTAATTGAAATTCAAATACAAGGAGCGAATTGGCCTCTGTTTAAAAATAACGGTGCACAATTTTTATCGCTTTGGAACGAGACATCTCTCCGGGGCTTGTTCCAAGAACACCCTCCGGGATTGGGGTTTTATGACGTTCGAAATGCTTTTCCCATAAGGGACTGGTTTTTCCCGTCTCCTTATCTTTAAATGACATCGGAGTTGCCTTGAAAATCGATTTCCCGTTAGGGCGTAAAAAAGCCAAGTAAATGATCTCACTGCAATAATATTTATCATTATCCGGTAAAAACACGTAATCATAAGGTTTCCCTAAAAATGATTTCAATATTTCTATCGCCCGGGGAATGGACTTTTGATATTTCGGTTTCAGCCTTCCGACGACAACGACCGGATTTCCATCCACGGATTTAGCCTGTTTAAGAAATTTCGCTAATGGGGTTTTACAAACATTCGGTTGAGTGGCCTCCAACACGAAAACCTGTCCATCCTCAACCAACACGACACCTACGTGGGAGAAGTTCAAATCATCCAAACTGGTTGTCACGTTCTCGATTGCTTTCACGAAAGAGGTGCGAGCCTTATTGGTCTGAAACAGGATGTCTCCTGTTTTCAGATCAAAAGGTTTTTGGGCGGAAAGAGCTATCGTTAGTAATAAAACGCCCAAGCTTAAAATAATCTTCTTTATCATGCTACCATTATTTACGGTTCGGGAAAATAAGCACGGCAATAAAGCCATATATACCACATGCCAATGTCACGACCAAATCCAAATAATTAAACAGATTCCGCATACTCCGTCTATGATACAATTTGATACAGAGCAATAACAATGTTAACGCTATATTCAAGTAAATAAACCGTTGCATGTCATAAGCCTCCACTTTCAACTTTTTGGCTCCATCACGGGTGAAACGAGCTTTAAAAGGGAATACATAATTCTCTCTCTGTCCCACTTTCGAATTTTCATAAAGAGGATAAACCAGCGTCTCGGAAGCTAGTAAATTATGTTCCTTATCCACCACGTAAATCTTGACACGATCCAAACCATACAATTGATAGGTATAGAAGAAAAGATCTTCACTCATCGTAATCAGACTTCCATAGTCCTTGTAGTCATATATCGGGAGCTGGAAAAAACTATAATCTTTGATACGCATCAAATAGATGTTATAGTTCTGATCGTACACGTATCCATAATTTACATCATCCACCAGACAATTCATTCCATTTACCTGCATACCGACTGGAAGAGGAATTTTATGGCATTGAGGTTCTCCATCATACATTTTTAAATGAAAGAAATCATCTTTATTGTCCACCATAAAATAGCCATCATCCTTTGATTTGGAGGTGGAAGGAAGTCCATAAATGTTCTTTATCGGAAATTGTATTCCCTCATTCTTCATGGCCTGGGTAAAACGCTCACTCTTTTCCTTATTCACGCCTTTAACCCGGTTAATATCCGTTTCAATAAACTCAATTCCCTCATCCGTTAGGCGAAACATATCTTCCGGAAGTTCCATTTTTATCTGATCTGTATGGGATTCGAACATCCACAATAAAGATTTTCGTCCGGGGCCTGCCCCAAGGAACAAGGGGAAACGTGCCGCATCCTGTATCATCTGTAATGTCACGTGTTGCCCACGAATCGTGTCAGGAAACCGATTCTCGTACATTAATTGCCGACAATTTCTCATCGGGAATATATCCATCAACGCTTTCGTGTCATAAGTATTCCCTGCCCGATCTCTTCCGATCTGAATTTCACGTAACTGCACCGTGTCATATTCATATTTCAAGGTAACAAAATCATTCAATATCTCGCTAAATACGAGCTGAGTACGTCTTTCCCTTTGTTCGAATGTTTTCTTATATATTTTAGGGAACTCCAACGCCATTACCAATACAGCCAATAGCACTAGAGCTAATCTTATCATCTTTGGTATCATATTATTTTTCTCCTATTTTAAAACGATTAGCCGTATATATCATTCCAAGACTCGCGATGACCAGTACTATAATCATTAGTACATAGAGATTCGACATATTACCTCCCAACAGGTAAATATCCAATAATTCATACACCACGATTGCGTATAAACACCGGAATTTCCAACTGGGTTCCATGGCAATCATTGCCACGAAGAAATAAGTCGTGAACCCGCCTAATATCCAAGGCAAGAACGCATTTATAGCCATAATATGCATCTCCACCGGGAAGAAATAAAGGTCTATCGTGAAAAACAGTATCATGAAGATAACCATCAATGAAAGAATCATTAGAAATCCATACAAAACCATCGTGTAAAGCATCACAATTTCATTCAACGGTAAGTGTAAGGTCAATTTTATTCTTTTTTGCAAGACCTCCGGCAAATACTGCGATCCGCCAATCAACAAGGCAATGATAAAAGGGATATTCTTGAAAATCCCATAATGCGGCCGTCCGGCTTGTGTAAACCATTCAAAAACATAATTCGATCCCCCATCAGCATTTATAATATTGCTGTTCAAGCCAATGAATGCATATAATATTGTTCCCACTCCCAACAGCAGAGAAGCAAGTACAAACCATTTCGTTTTTAACCATTCTTTATAAAAAAGATGTAATGCCATAATCTTAATATTTACCTGTTAAACCAATAAAAGCATCTTCTAAAGTCATCTTTACAGGTTTAAAATCAGAATATTCCAACCCTTTTGCCTGCAACATGGCCTGAACTTCTTCTGCCGATGCATACGTGTAAAGTTCGTAATGATTTTTAATTCGATCCATCTCAACAGTCAGTGATTCTGCTTTAAGATTCACATCATCCCGGTTCAGATCAAATGTAAACTGGTGGAACTTTTCCATAAATTCGGATGCCGATCCCCGCATTAATACCCGGTTATAATCCATGATCAACACGTCGTCAATCAATCGCTCCATATCCTGAATAATATGAGAGGTCAAGAATACGGTTTTATTTCCGGCCTTAGCATATTCACGCATGTGATCCACGAACAAGCGACGATAGCCGGGGTCCAATCCCAAAGAAAAGTCATCCAAGATCAATAAATCAGGATCTTGAGCAAGAATCAGCCCTAAAGCCACTTGAGCCCGCTGGCCGCATGACATACTGGAAACTTTTTGAGAAGGAAGTATTTTCATCCTTTTCATCAAATCAAAATAGGCATCCCGATTCCAGTTTTTATAAAAACCGGAATAAAATTTCTCGATCTGATAAATATTCATAAACGAGTACTGAATATGTCCCTCGATCAAATACCCTAAACGCCGTTTCGTTTCCGGGCTCAAATTCTGGGTCGATTCGCCATAAATCAAACATTCTCCAGAACGAGGTTGCAGAAAACCATTCAATATATTAATCGTGGTCGTTTTGCCACATCCATTTTTCCCCAATAATCCCATGATGTGCCCTTTCTTCACAGAAAAGTTGAGATTTTCATAGATTAACCGTTTCCCATAATAATGGGTCAGATTCTTACACTCTATTATATTTTCTTCCATTGTTGTCTAGATTAATTTATTTTCGAATCGGATAAATCAACACGCTTATAAATCCAAAGACTCCAAACGCCACGACCATGAATAGATCAATGATATGGAACGGATTTTTCACATTCAAGCCTTTACGTCGTTTTATATACAATAGAACTCCAGCTAACACGAGATTTAACCAAATGAACTTCACGAATGGTTGTCCCTCGGAACTTATATAATATCCATTAATATAAGAATAGGTGGAAGTTACAAACGGGAAGAGAAAACCTTCAACCACTCCCGCTGCCGATTCTTCATACACGTCGGAATGCACCCCGTATTTATCCAATAATTTATAATTCCGATCAAAAACATATAGTTTCTCGTAACCGTCTTTCTGAATGGAGATCATGTGATAGAAGAGATTACCCATCACGTCAAAAACTTTAAATTGGTCATAGTTAAACTCATCCAGATCCAGTTTGATAATCTGATTGTCCACGGTCAGGATATATACACCATTATTATCCCCAAAAAGATAGGCAACAACTTCCGGATGATCAGGTTCCCATTCAACTCTTCGCAATTTGATCTGATCGGGGAGTTCGATTTTACGACAATCCGGTTTGTAAGCATGATAACGTACTTGAAACAACTGGTCTTTACTATCTATAAAGAATAAACCATCATCCCGTTTATACCCGGTAGCAGATCGACCATATATTTTTTTTGCCGGGGGACAATAACCCAATTTCCGTAATTCCTGATCAAAAAGGGCACTTTTTTCTTTATCAACCCGTCCATCCTCGCAATTATAAAATTCAATTCCATTCCGGTTTACCCGCATCATATCGTTTGTATAAATATAGCCGACACGATCCGTTCCCCCGTGAACAAGCGGAGACATAGCGTAATACCGCCCCCGCTCTGTTAAATTCACGATATGCCGATAATTATTTTCTGCCACAAGCTGAGGAGTCACCGGTACTCCCGCCACTGTATCCGGAAATTCATTTCGTTTTAGTAATTGCGGCATACTGGAGAAAGGTACCATCCGTTCATATTCCTGACGAGAATATTCATTCCCCAAAGTATCTAACAAGACACCATCTTTTAATCCCCATATCACAAACTGTTTGGTCACCTCACTATAATTCAACGAGACATATTTTACATTCCGTTTAAACGAGGTTTTATAAAAATCCGGTAGAACAATTGACGCAATAAAAACCGTCAATAGTATCATTATGATTCGTACTACTTTTGCTGTCATAATTATCTCTCTCCTTTCATGAACCGATATGATGTATACAATAATGCCGTACACGGCACAAAAGCCATGATGGCCAAGGCCGGAATAATATGGCGCGTATCTGCATGTTCTACTCCGATATAGAATTGCTTCACTAGATAATAAGCCACAAGTGCATAAATAAATTGATAGAATAAATTAGGTTCCATAGCAATCATGGCGATCATGAAATAAGCTGCAATTCCGCCCAAAAGCCAAGGCATCATAGAAGTAAGTACCGCCAAACTTTCCTCGAATGGGAAATAGCTGTTATTCAAATAAAAGAATGTCCCAAACACAACACCATATGACAAGATTAACAAAAGAAATCCGTAGCAAAGCATCGTATACAAAGCTATCGTGTTACGCAAAGGAAGATGGAGGGTCAACTTGATTCGTTTATCCAATACTTCCGGCACATATTGTGACAAACCGATACAAATCCCAATTAACAGAGGTACATATTTAATCAGAGAATTATAATAGTTCGCCTGAGGTATTCCATAAAAAACACTCATTAAATAATTGAATGAACCTTTCATTCGTACATTGTTATCCACATCCAAAAATATGTAGACAACTATCGCTAAACCCACAAGGGAGACGAAAAAAGCAGCCCAACGGGTCTTTAGCCATTCCTTATAAAAAAGGTGTAATATCATATTTTTAATATTTTCCAGTTAAACCAATAAATGCATCTTCCAATGTCATCTTTACTGATGCAAAATTTCGATACGCCAATCCTTTTGTTTCTAACATTGCCTTTACTTCATTATCAGAAGCATAGGTATAAATTTCATAGTGATTTTTAATACGATCTGCCTCAACAATCAATGGGTCTGACTTAAAATCCAGATCATCCCTGTCCAGATCAAAAGTAAACTGATGAAATTTTTCCATAAATTCGGATGCAGATCCCCGCATCAACACCCGGTTATAATCCATAATTAAAACATCATCTATCAGACGTTCCATATCCTGAATAATATGAGAGGTCAAGAATACGGTTTTATTTCTGGATTTTGCATACTCCCGCATGTGATCAACAAATAAACGGCGATAACCGGGATCCAGTCCTAACGAGAAATCATCCAAAATCAACAGATCAGGATCCTGAGCCAGAATTAAACCCAACGCAACTTGAGCCCGTTGCCCGCAAGACATACTTGATACTTTCTGAGAAGGCAATATTTTCATCCGGTTCATAAGTTCGAAATAAGCATCTCGATTCCAATTTTTATAAAAACCGGAATAAAACTTCTCAATCTGATAGATATTCATAAACGAATACTGAATATGCCCTTCTATCAAGTAGCCTAAACGACGTTTAGTTTCCGGACTCAGATTCTGTGTACTTTCCCCATAGATTAAACACTCTCCGGAACGAGGTTGAAGGAAACCATTCAAAATATTAATCGTGGTTGTTTTACCACACCCATTTTTCCCCAACAATCCCATGATATGCCCTTTCTTCACTGAAAAATTCAAATTTTCATAGATCAATCGGGAACCATAGTAATGAGTTAGGTTTTTACACTCAATCACATTTTCTTCCATAATTCATTTTTTAACATATATAATTCACATACAAACGTCTATTTTAGGCCATAGAATACCCATAAGAAAAAGATTAGAAGCGAACAGACTCTCTTTGACAGCTTCTATCGCCAAGAGCCTGTCCCTCTCAATTCATTTCCAAAACGTAATAAACTTCAATAACACGAATAATTTAATTTGAAAAATAGGGCAAATACATCAACACTTTACCCGGTATGGAATCCTCGCTAGACGCAAATTCTTCCACAACCGTTGTACGAGGGTTGATAATGTACATTGATCCTGTCTGTGTTGTTGAATTATAAGTAAATACTGCCGTATATAATTCATTACTTTCATCATTTCCAAAAAGGGAAGCATTCGGTGTCGGTACAACCGTAACAATATCATCCGGGAAACTCTTGACTATTGTGGGAGTTTCCAACCCTTCATAACTATACCGCCACAAATCTTTCCCCTTGGCAATATAAGCATAGTTCCAACCAACAGGCAGAACCGTGGTGAACCAGATCGCATTATCAGACATTCCACCAGCCCATTGGGTCACATCTTTTTCTGATAGATAAGAGATAATATCTGTTGCACCCGCAAATTGCTGGTATTCGTAAATATACATTTTATACTCATTGCCTTTCTTGCCCACGAGGAAGAATTTCAATTTAGTATTCGACAATCCTGTTGGTTCATGGTACAACCCAATCATTTTATCCAATTTCACTACCTCTCCATTGGCATCAAACAAAGGCTGACGACTATATCCTCTATTGGCATTATAGAAATAATAATAAATACTACCATCAGTCAAACGTTGTAAGGTTACGGGAGCATTACGATTATATGGTAAGGCTCCGATCACTTGCTCCACTCCCGTCTCTTCACCCGGAGAATTCGGATTGATTAACTGATAAGGATAATCACTGTTCATGGTGGAAAGGAACAATTCGTTTCCGATCAATATTTCCTGCATATGATTGAAATAAGCATTTTTAGCTTTTACAACTGCTGTCGGTTTTTCCGTGAAAGTAAGACTTTGAACAGAACCCATTACCTGACCAAACGGATATGTCTGTCCATCCGCAGCCTGAATCATCGTACCATATCCATCCGGATCTTGCGTGTAAATGCTTAATTGTTTTGTATCAAACGTTGCTCCTACAAACGGACCTTTAATTACTTTATCCGAATTATAACGTTTAAACATTTCAGTAAAAATCGTCGTAAACTGTTGCGGCGTAGCTCGATTGCTACCCTTAATGGATCCCCACTCAAGGGTTCCGTCAGCTTTCTCATAAATCATTACTCCAATCAACGGAATAGCTGTGGGCACGATCTTGACTTTTACCATGTAAGCTCCATTATTGGAAGTAGCATAATGTTTCCAGCTTTCCCCGGTCACTTTATTACGAATGGCCAGCCAGAAATAAGCCTCTCCACTCAAGAATTCGATATTTTCAAAAGCAACTTCCCAAGAAAGTTTCAGACTAGTTCCAATAGTATCACCTCCCATAACCCACGCATACTCGTAATCATTAGGATTCGTTCCCTCTTTAAAGGTAATTTTAGGATCTATCTCTAAAAGTTCTCCCTCAGACAAAGAGATACGTCCGTAAGAACTTCCCGGAATTTCTACTCCGGTCACGGAATCGATACCCGTCCACTCGGAATAGTTATAACTCCCCTTGTCCTCGTAGCATCCTGTAATAATCAGCATCAAGACAAAGGACATACATATAAAATCTTTTATCACTTTCATAGACCTGTTTTTTCAATATTCTATTGTTCCTTTAAATACTACCAATTCGCCATTGTCATACGTCGGGTTATTCTCAAACCATTCGTAAGTTTTCTTCGCATAGGCGTAGAGTATTGCCTTATTAGGAGCTTTCCAATTTTCTTCTAATATACCATTCAGTTCAATGAACTTTTCCGCTTTCACGGATGAATAAGTCCCACCGTAAGTATCTAAAGAATTTGTCCGCCAGAGCGTGGGCTGACTACTTAATCCCACACCGGATACGTTTACAATCATGTACTGATAAAAATCCAAACCACGTACAAAGTTCTCGTTAGGAACCAATTCTATGTATATTCTTCCTTCAACTGCATCGTCTTTTACCGCTTGCACATTGATTTTCAACACCGTTGAATCGATATACCGTCCTGCTCGGAATAATTGTGTAGTTTCCAAAGTATAATGAGTATTCTCCGTAATACCATACGTTTCTTCCGGATTCACCCGCAATTTATATTCACGATCTTGATCTGAAACCGATCCTGCAACACGAATTGGAATATAAAAATCAGCCACTTCTTTTCCCCCACTGAATACGGAAGAAAATTGAAGGCTATCATACTTGTAAGTCGTGGAAAGATATTGGTATTTAGGGAAATTCAAACTATTTTGTTCCTCCTTAAAAATCATGATCTCATCTCTACTGCAGGCATTTATACAAATACCGAGTAACAAACAAAAAATCAATAGTTTTATAGTCTCCATCATTTCTCGCTTTTAAGTTAATACGTTCTTCCACCATCAAACTCCGTCGTCGGAATATCCGGAGTATATTTTTCAACCGACATGGTAATCACGCCACTTGTAGCATACCCCTTTTCAATTTCCGGCACATTACGTCGTTTATACGCATAAAATACCTGCCCATCCCCGATCATTTCACGTCGATATTCTTTCAATATTTCCGAGATAATCGCCTCTTTATCATCACTTGTGAATATTCCTCCGTTACGAGACTGTTGTAAGATATTTAACAAACGAATCGCCTCTCCCGTTGAAACAGATTCCACCGCCCCTTCTGCCGCAATCAGGTACATTTCTCCTAATTTCAACATTGAAACAACAGGTCTCGGGAAAAGAGCCAAATCTTTCTTCAATGTAGGACGTTCATATTTTGCCAAATACATTCTTGAACCGGAACCTTTTTTCCAAGCCGTAATACGGATGTCGCCCGTGGAAGAATAGAATTTCGGATAACGGGTTGATTGTAACCGGAAACGTTCATAATAAGAATTCCCTGTCGTGTGATCCTCTTCGATATAATCCCCCAACTCATCGACAAGTAAACCAAAGATATTTTCCATGGGACAACTCCTATTCACGTAATTATTACCGGAATCCGTACTCCCCAAATCTTCATTCGTCAAGAATCGAATACCCAAATTTTCTGCCGCACCAATAACTTCCATGGCTGCATCATAAGCAGCTTTATACTCCCCTTTAAAAAGGTAAACCCTTGCTTGTAATGCTTTTACCGCATAATAGTTCATCTTATATTTTCGTTCACTTTTTAAAACGGTTGTATTGTAAGTCTTCCCGGAAGAAATCGGGTCGGTATCTTTCAATAGTTTTTCTGCACGCTCCAAGTCCCCGATCAAATAACCCAATATTTCATCAGATGATGAGGAAGGGGTAAATTCCATTCCAAAATCCGTTTTGTAAGGAATCCGTTTCTGTGTTTTTCCTTCCTCCGTCAGATAAGGAGGCTGGAACAGACGCAACATATCAAAATGGATATAGGCTCGCAAAGCAAGAGCTTCTCCCAACACGACATCTCTCGCCCCCTCCTCAAAAATCGAAGGATCTTGCTTTTCCAAATTAGCAATCAATTCATTAGCATTTGCGATAGCATTATAGGAAGCTTTCCACATCCCTGTTATCGCATCTTCCACTTGATTATAACGAGTTGTCCGTTCATAATAATAAGTTGCCAACCCATTAAACCACCCCTGATCATAATAAGGCTCAATAAATGAAGCTTGAAACATAGACAATGTCTGTCCCATAATTTCAACCGAGCTAACCGTCATATGTTTTCCATAGGCACTTTTATCTGCCATCTTCACGTATATACCGGCTAATGCCGAATAATAACCGTCTTCATTATCAAAAATCCCCTCTTCCGTCATTTGAGACTTCGGAAGTACATCCAGCCAATCTCCACAAGAACTAAACAGAAGAAGTCCGAATGTTATAGTTAGTAAAACACATATTTTCTTCATACGCTTTCTCTTTTAAAAATTAGCTTGTAATGAAAAATAGAAGGTACGGGCAAACGGGTAAGACAAACCTCGTTCTTGTTTAATCGTTGAAACATAGAACAGATCATTTGTTGAAAGTGTGAACTTTAACAACGAAATACCAAGTGCCTGCAAATCATTCGCATTTAACGTATAACTCAATCTGGCCGATGTCATGGACAAGAAATCGTCTTTTTGAACAAAACGAGACGTGGGTTTTAATTGACTTGTATTTCCATACCCACGATACTTCGCAACATCTCCTGGTTTTGTCCAACGCTGGGTTAAAGCCCGGCGATCAGCATTTTGAGCAAAATTACCTCCTTCGATCTTCTCGTATAAGGTCTTGTTGTAACGATCCGCCCCGAAAGAATACTGGAAATTAGCCCCGAAACTCCAACGCTTATAATCAACATTAAGACCAAAATACCCTTTCAAAGTCGGCTCCGTGTTTCCGACGACAACTTGATCTGCCGCATTCCATTGGAATGTCTGAACACCATCCGCCGTTACAAAAATCTCCTGCCCTGTTCCCGGATCAATTCCCATTGAACGCACGGCAAAAATCGAATTTAAAGATTGCCCTTCTTCAAATAAGAATATCCGTTCTAATTGAGTATACCCTGCATAATTCAAATGAGCTGTCTGATTTTCTTTAATCACTTCATTATAATCTCTTAAAGCATCAGAAATATTTAATAACTTATTCTTGTTATGAGCTCCATTCACAAAAGCATTGACAATCCAACCATTCTTCTTGATCGGGGTTATACTCAAACTAAATTCATATCCTTGGTTACGTACTTTACCCATATTCGCTTTATAAGTAGAGAAACCAGTAGAAGGTAAAATCGCAATATCCGTCAAATTGTTTTTGGTTATATTTGAGTAGTAATTAAAATCCAAATTCACTAAACCTTGTAATAAACTAAATTCCAATCCGATGTTACGATTTAAAGTAGTTTGCCATTTCAATTCCGGGTTTGCAATAGACATAATCTCAGCTCCCATTACCCCATCATACATTTTCAAGAAATTATAAAGTGTCATGATCTGACTCAACTGGAAATTCTGATTCCCTACAGTTCCAATATTTGCCCGAACAGCCAGATTTTCAAACCAACCATGAGTTTTCATAAATTTCTCATTATAAATATTCCAACGAACTCCGGCCGACCAGAAAGGCGCTGAGCGTTGTTTACTCGCAAAATTAGATGAACCGTCGATACGCCCCGTCAAGTCTATCAAATAACGATTATCCCATGAATAATTGAAATTTGCAAACATTCCAGCTGAACGAGAAAGAGAACTACTCCCCGAAGGCCCTGTATAGGAATCAAATTGCACGGCGTAAGAAGGATATCCTAGAGGATCATCCAAGAAACCAACGGTCTTGTATGCATCACTCTCTGAATTTGTCTCTTTCAGTTCTCCCCCCACGATTCCTTGTACCAAATGTCTCCCGAATGACTTGGTATACGAAACATTGATGCTACCATAATAATCAAACTGGGATGAATTTGTCATCGTATAAGTTCCCCGTTTGTAGATATTCTCCAAATTATACCCGTCATTCGTTTCCTCCCCGTCCGTCACAGATGTATAGTCAAAGAAATCCGCGGAAAGAGGAGAACGATACACTTCGGCTTTATCCTGTACATTAGTAATAGAGAAAGTACTTCTTACTCGCAATCCTTCTATGACTTCCCAGTTTAAGCCCAGATTGTAAGTCAGATTTGTTGTCTCCCCTCTACTGAAACTATTCAGATATTTCGCCTCATAAAGCGGATTCAATTGGGCTGAAAAAGTACTTCCCGTAAAATCCGGGGCAGGCAGTCCCTCGTAAGCCGGAATATTCTCGTAAGAAAGTCTGGGGAAGTATTTCCCATTCTCATCTTTCATCCGATAGATAGGTAACAAATTTGAATACGTTGAGAAACTTCCATACGGAGAATCTGTATTTTTCACTAAAGCGACTTGTATGTCACTTGTTATTTGCACATGAAGATCATTGTACAATAACTTCAAGCCGGCTCCATAACGATCTCGCTTTGAGCCTTTCATAACACCATTACTCGGAGCTGCCGACAAATTTACTTGATAACGCATACTTCTCCGGTCTTTCTCACCAAACCGCACACCACCTTCCAACATCAAAGAATGGGAATGTTGAACAGATGTCTGAAGTGGCTGAGACAACCAATAGGAATCCACACCATTCTCGACTTCTTTAGATAGCAAGGTGTACAAGTTCTGACGCCCCGGATTTCCCCCGACCAAATCTTCATAAATATTCGTAGAGGTATTATCTCCTTTATTTCCATTATTGAAAAGCTGGGCTTTTTCAAAATACTCCAATAATTCAGACGCATTCATTAAATTATAAGAAGTCAAGTCAGGCACCTGAATACTTCCGTTGAAGGTGTAGGAAAAACGTAATTTTCCACCTTCCGGAACTTTCGTTTCAATCACAATGACACCATTAGCAGCACGGGAACCATAGATAGATGCTGCCGCTGCATCCTTCAAAATCGTCACGGATTGTACCCGATTCATATCCAAGTCAAATACTTGTTGAACAGTAATCTGAAAACCATCCATAATAAAAATCGGCAAAGAAGTATAAGTCTGCAAATTCCCCTGTGAAATGTCAGGCATACTATTCTGGCCCCGAATTTCTATTTTGTCCGGAACTCTATTAGGGTCAGACCCAAACATTCCTTCGTCATCCAAAACGGCAAAAGACGGGTCAAATACTTTCAGAGCGGCAAATAGATTTGTCGGATTAACCTTACGTAAATCATCTCCTTTCACTTGTACGGCTGTTCCCGTAAAACTATTTTTTGCTTTCGGAACATACCCAGTTACGATAACCTCATCCATCTCTGTCGCTTCCTCCACCATCGTAACATCTATCTTTACCCGTTTTTTTATTGCTACTGCTTGTGTTTTCATTCCGATAAAAGAGAAAACCAATTCTCCATCCAAAGAAGGAACTAAAATCCGGTAGAAACCTTTTTCGTCAGTAGCCCGCCCTAGCGTAGGCGTACTCTTATAAATCACAGTTACCCCCGGTATTGGCATACCCTTCTTATCTTTTACAAAACCTGTAATTTCTAAAAGTTCCGGCTGAGTTTTAGCCGTAACCGGTTTTAAATTGGATACGACGATTGTTTTATTTACAAGCTTGTAAGTCATATCCAAAGGGGTAAGTAATGTATGTAATGCACTATCCAGCGATACATCCGTCACCCGTATTGACACTTTTTGTTTGGCATCCACCAATTCATTATTATAAAATACTTTATATCCGACTTGTTGCTGAATCATCATAAACACAGATTCCAATTCCACATTTTGTACATTCAGATTCACCTTTGTCGTTTGGGCATAACTTCGGGTTACCATTGTTCCCTGCAAAAAGAGGAACAAACAGACACCCAAAATAACTTTCAGGATATATCCCTCTCTATTCCTGATCTTGATCAAATTATCTAATTTTTCCTTCATCATCTTATTCCATTTACAATTCCATAAATAGAGTTAATTCACAGGAATCGGCCACACATACTTAGCCTTTGTCATCTCTATACTCCGACCATTATAAGACGGAATAGAGGATAAATTCCAACGTTTATAGCAATAGAACAACTGCCCTTCTCCCAAAAATTCCCGTACATACTGTTTTTCAATCTCTTCCATAAGTTCCGTGGCTGTCGAAGTTTCCACAATAGAAGTCTTGGAAAAACGCTTATCTACAAACGAACTCAAGTAAGAATACGCCCCGGAGATGTCATTCAATTTTAAAGCTGACTCCGCACCTATTAAATAAATCTCTCCTAACTTGATATAGGGTATCTGTTGCGGAGCACCACTAAACACGGCAATACTTAAACTATCGTATTTAGGAAGTAAGTTTTGTAAGGTATTGTTCATTGACCTGAAACGAATATCATCAGGAGCTTCCTGTTTCCATTCCTCAACCTGCACAATAGGAGATAAAACGACTCCCTTGTCTCGGAATAAGGTGTATCCTAATGCCTGTAATCCCTCTTTCGGAGAAGGTAACCCCAACAAATGTTCTCTGGAAAATGCAAAATCAGTCCCAGCAGAAGTGGCAAAAGAAAAATATCCGCCTTCAAGAATTTCATCCACACAAGCCCGGGCATCAAGGTATCCGGTTTCCGTTCCTAATGCTAATGCAATACGTGCTTTTAATCCTAAAGCCGCATAATAATTCATTTTCCACACCCGATTAGAAGGCGCCATTCCGAACAACCCATCTGAATTCAAAGATTCACCTGTATAAATAGGATCATATTTTTTCAGAATTGCAATCGACTCTGTTAATTGAGCTAACATTTTCGTACACAATTCTTGCGTAGACAATTGTTGTAGTTCATCCCCCGTACTCTCTTTCCAATATATACCTTTAAAAGAAGGCTCAGAGGTATATGCCGGATGGAACAAGCGGACCAAATCATAATGCATTGCTACCCGCAACACTTTTAACTCTGCCAGCATCACTTCTCTAGCTCCTTTTATGAAAATCACATCTTGATTCTTATCAAATAACCGGAGCAAATTATTACATGAATAGATCGCACGGTACATGGATGCCCAAACTTGATCTATTTTTTCTTTCATGATCTCAGAATCATAATCAAATTCTGCTATCGGTTTCAATTCGGAATCAGGCACAAGAGTTTGTCCCATAAACTCTATTCCCCCCAAACCTAAATTTGAACCAAACAACTCAGATGAACGTAATTCCGTGTAAATCCCATTCAGTGCATTACGAAATGCAGATTCACTACTGAACAAAGCGTCCTCATCTATGTATTCCTCTTTCGGGGCGACATCAAACCAATTGTTACATGAACTTAGTGCCAATACCGCCACTACCATATATAGTAATTTCTTCATAATTATTTCTTTTTAAAAGGTAGCTTGAAGTGACAACGTGAAACTGCGGGCAAAAGGATAAATCAACCCTCTAGGCATTTTAACCGATGAATAATGGAATAAATCATTACAACTTAATCCAAGATGCAAATCCTGCATATATAATTTATTTGCCAGATTTTTATCAAATTGATAATCCACCCGTAAAGATGCTAAAGAAATCACATTCCTCGATTCAACAAAACGAGATGTCGGTAACGTCGTGGAATTATCAAAGCCTAAATATTCGGTCTGATCCCCGGCCTTTTGCCATTTATCCATCATATCAACCGGTCCGTTTTGTCCAATAAAGGCCTCGTCCACGTATCTCACCGCCGTTATATTGTATAACTTAGATCCGAAAGAATAACGGAACATACAATTAAAACTCCAATTTTTCAGACTTCCCAATAAACCAAAACTACCTGCCAACTTGGGAGTCGGATCTCCTTGATAAACCAAGTTAGTCGCCTCCCATTGATTCGTTTCGGTTCCATTCTGTGTAATGAAAATTTCTTTACCTGTTTGTGCATCAATCCCCTTTGAATCTACGGCATAAATCGCATTGACCGCTTTTCCTTCCTTCAGCTGAAGAGTTGATGTTTGATTACTTTCATTCCACTCAGTCATAAAATCATTCGGGCAAGTTTCTAATTTATTTTTATTGAATGTTCCATTCCATAAAAGGCCTAAAGACAACCCGTTTACATCTTTCAAGATGTCTGCATTTAACCCGAATTCTAACCCGCTATTCCGAATCTCTCCTCCATTATTCCATTTCCAAGCGGAACCATTTACAACATTATCCTTTATTCGGGTAACAACATCCTTGCTCAACGTATTGTAATAGCGTACGTTTGCTGATAAGTGGTCGAACAGAGTAAACCGGATTCCAACGTAGAAGTTATGATCACTTCTCCATTTCAATTTTTTATTATAATCGTTGATCGGATTCAATGTCACTAAACCCAGCTTATTAGAGCTACTTGTTGCATTCAAATAAGGATTATCAATATCATAAGCATACATTGGATTCACTTGATCGTAATCGAATTGGAATCCCGGAGTCATACCAATACCTGCCGACAATACAAGTTGATTTAGAATATTGCTCTCTTGCAGGAATTTCTCGTTACGAACATTCCAATATCCCCCCACGGACCAAGCCATGGTAACTCGTTTTTTTGGAGCTAAACGAGATGACTTGTCCGCCCGTAGGCTAACATCCACTCCATAACGCTGATCAAAATTATAACTACCGCTTAAATATCCGCTAAAAAGACGATCAAATGCCTCCCGGCCTCCCGGTCTCGTATTAAACGCATAAGTCTTTGCAAAAGAAATATAGTCCATATGATCACTGGGCAAGCCAACACCTATATAATTATCACTATAATCTTTTGCCGCATACCCGTGAATCCCTAATGACACGTTCAAATTGTGACGATCAAACTGATTCGAATAATTTAAAACCAAATCTTCTTCATAAATTGTGGTATTTTCCCGACGGATTTTATATTGACCGGCTAGCTCGGCACTATCTAAAGGTAGATCACTAAAATATTCCGATTTAAAAGAAATATACTGATCGAACTTATTAAAATCTTTCGTAAAAGTGAAATTACCGGATAACTCCAGATGTTCCATGATCTGCCAAGTCATATTCAAGGTATTCATAACCCTTGTAGCTCTCGATTTTGAAAAACTGGATAAAGAGGCTTCATAATACGGGGATACTTGTTCACTAAAAGTTCCCTCTCCCATAACAGATGCAGAGTGTTGTCCCCCACTTCCCTTACGATAATACGGATTAATCAGCATGTAATCCTGAAATACACCATAAGGAGACTCTTTTCCATAAATCACATCTATACGTAACTCATCAGAAACATATAACTTACTATTTCGATAATCTAAACGAGTTCCGATAGCATAATGATCCCGCTTAGAGCCTTTCATGACACCTTTATTACCCGGTGTTGCCAAGAAATAGGCCCGATACAAAATTGAACTGTCCCCTCCTTCTATTTCAAGTTGATGTTTATGCCGGAATGGTGTTTGTAGAGGTACTTTCAACCAATTCGTGTTACCATTTCTCAGCCGCTCTTGATAAAGAGCATCATTCCCATCATACATACCCATACTTTTCTCTAATGCCAGTTTCTGAGAAGCATTCATTATATCGTAACTACTCAGATCTGCAACATCAATTCCTCCATCAAAACGATAATACAAGCGAAGGCTTCCTGCTTGCATTTTTTTAGTTGTAATTGCGATTACACCATTCCCGGCCCGGACACCATAAATAGCAGTTCCGGTTGCATCTTTAAGAATGGTTACACGTTCCACCCGATTTATATCGAAATCAGCCAAGCGATCCATCGATATTTCATAGCCATCGACAATAATCAATGGTAACACTCCTCCCTCTTTTCCCAAAATTGTTTTTACACCTCGAAAAGTAATTTCAGTCGGTACGTAATTAGGATCAGAGCCATACCACTCCTCAGCCCTATCTATTATCATAGAGGGTTCAACTACCTGCAAAGCTTTCAAAAGATTAGTTGGATGAAAACGTTTCAATTGATTCCCACTGAAACTATTTCCAAGGATTGCCTTCTCATCACGAGTTTGTACATTTTTCTTTATTCCGGTCTGTGCTGCCACCAATACAGAACTTCCAACCAGAATCATGACCCCGAAAATAGCTCGCCAAACAAAAATGTTACTTCGACTTTTTCCAGGATACTTTCTTTTTTTCCCTCGCAAAAGTTTAATCATAAGTTAATGAATTAATTGATTTAAGTATAAATAGTTATTATGCTTCTTCCCGGATAATTACTTTACCATTTTTAATGTCTAAAACGAAAGGAATACCTGTCGAGCGAATAATTTCAAGCACTCGATCAAGATTATCAAAACGTTTAAACTCTCCGGAGAAATGGTATTTATCCAAAAGCATATCAGGCACCTCATATTCAAAATCATACCATCGAGATAGTTGTTGCATAACCTCCCTCAACGTCGAATATCTAAAAATAAAATAACCATCCTTCCAAGCTGTATAAATCCGGGGATCAACATGCCGTAAAGAGATACTCTTATTATTCTGGTTATAAACACTCTGCCTACCATTTTCTCGTAAAACTTGCCCTATATCCGGGCGATTAACCACACCCACGTTTACTTTCCCTTCAATTAACGTGGTGTAGATCATCGGAGCCCCTAAATAAGCATTAACATTAAACTCTGTTCCTAACACTTTCACCTCATGCTCGCCGGAAATAATCTTAAAAGGACGTTGCTCGTTTTTAGCAATTTTAAAATAAGCTTCCCCTTGAAGATATACAACACGTTCCTTTGCTATATCATGTACAAAATATTGCAATGTAGATTCTGCATTTAACCAGATTTCACTACCATCTGCCAATACCAGATGAAATTCACCTCCCTTGGGAACAACAATTTTATTGTATTTTTCTTCTTTACCGATCTGATCTTTTGAATAAGTGATCATCTTCTTTCCAACTTCTATACCTCTTGTTCCTTCAATATCTAACGTATCTGCATTCAATGCAATCTGCCTATTATCATCAAGATATAAAACAGGCACTCCACGTCCCGGTAATATATTGGCAATCGCTTGATGGACCTCCACATTTTCCTTTACAATATCATCCTGTTGAAACAAATAAACGGTAACACTTAACAAAACGGCCACTGTTGCCGCAGCACCCCAGACCAATTTCCGCATCTTAGAGTGCATACTCTTCTGTTGAGCCAATTTCCGGACTTTTGCCCGTTTCCAGGCTCCCGCTATATCAAAACTTTTATAATACAATGTTTTTTCTTGGATATAATCCGGGTCTGATAATTTTTCTAACACCTTCTCTTTATCAGATGCGGTTTCATCCCAATCAGAAATTCTCCGTTTATCTGTTTCAGTCGCATTATCAGACAGTTTTCTTCCAACACTCTCTCCTAATTTAATTACATCAACAATCTTTTTCATCATCTTGTTTCTCCTTTTCAATGCCTACAACACTCGTAAGAAAAAACAAGACGACACCTTTCTTAAAAAAAACGACATTTTTTTAAAGAATTATTTACATAGAAATAATTATCAATGGATTACAAACGACTCAAATATAAAATATTCTAAAAATCACCACGACATTACGCTACCATGGCTGTAACAAGAGAAGTAAAATTCGTAATTCATTCAGACGTCCTCGAAGATATTGATAAGCTCGTGCCTTGTGTGTCCTGACCGTATTCACCGAGATTCCCAACTTTTCTGCAATCTCATCATTAGAAAATCCTTCCAATGCCAACAACATCACTTGTCGACCGACTTCAGACAATTTTAAAATTTCTTCATACACCATTCGAGATGCTTCCTCTTGAATAACAGCATCCACATAATAAGTTGTACTTTCAAGCTCTCCTTGAGTCTTTTGAACGGAATCTGCATATTTAGAGGCAATCCTCTGATGGCGGATATGATTCAAGCATTTATGACGTATTGTCTTATAAAAAAACGCTTTTACATAGTAGATATTTTCAAAGGACTCTTTCTGCTCCCAGAAAGTAACAAAGGTATCCTGTACAATATCCTCACAAGCATCGTCTCTCCCCAAAAAATCCTGCGCGAAAGCAACAAACAAAGCAAAGGTATCATCAAAGAAATTCTTCAGAACCTTTTGATCTCCTTGTTGCAATTTTTCAAACAAGACTTTTTCCGTGAGCCGATTCATCATTCTCTAAAATGTAAAAGTATATATATAAATCACTAATAATCAATAAATCACACTATTATTCCCATCACCACAAATATATAGTAAAATTCACCAATATCCAAAGATTTAAATTTTTCGACTTAATATCAATTACATAATTCTAAAAAACTTCAATTATTTATCTTACATTTATGGAATTTCTGTTCTCCCCGCATCTATGTAATAACATTTCCCCCGGGAATTGCGAATAAACATAGAAAGGAAAAGTATAATTAAACAGACAACGATATGATGAAAAGATTACTTATTATCACGGTGTTAATATTCGGCGTACTTGTTGCTTTCGGACAAAAAAATGTTTCCGACAAAGAAAACGAGACAGCACCGAAAACAGCCTTAATCGAGGCGCAAAAGGATTATCAGAAAGCAGTAAAAGAAAAAAATTCTCCATTACTGATTCAATCATTAATCCGCCAGATCAAATACCAATCTTTAATTGACATAGACAGTATTCCTCCCATGTTACAAAACTTGGAAGAATACATAGAAACAGACCAGAATATTGTTGAAAAAAGTATTCTTCACTCATTATTGGCAGAACTCTACCAAATGTACTTCAATACCCAGCAATATAAAATCAACCGGAGAACCCCAATCACGGGTTACGTACCTCGCAATATGGCAGAATGGACAGGTAATATATATAGAGAAAAAATATTCCAACACGCGCTGGATGCAGTAAAAGCCCGCCCCCAACTCTCCGAAGTTAATTGCCTCACGTACAAAGAAATTCTCGTACTCGGAAAAAACTCACCGGCACTTCGTCCGACGATGTACGATTTCCTTGTGTATCGCAGTATTGACATATTAAACACTATTTCTCGTTATAATAAACAAGAACCTATCACGAACAAGCAACTACTGTTCGCCCCAGTGAAAGAATTTGTACAAATGCCCATCGAAGTAAAAAAGATGGATGCTTATTCAAACACGCTCAAACTTTATCAATCGTTACTACAATCCGAGATCGCAGCTGAACGCACGGATGCAATTCTTATTTCCGACCTAGACCGTTTGGAGTATGCGAACAATATCATCGGTTTAAGTCAGAACGATTCTTTATACATTCAGTCTTTAGAACAATTGTCACAACAATATAGCAAAAACCCTTACAAAGTTGAAATTCTCTACAAACTTGCCCAATATTATTACCAGAGAAATTATATTTCAAGCAACAGAGATCCTCAAAAAGCCTTGGATATATGTAATAACGGGATACGCCAGTTCCCCAAGTATTTCCGGATAGACGTTTTAAAACAATTAGCCAAGGAAATCACCCAAACTACCGTATCTTATTCTATAAATCCCAACGTGTACCCGGGACACAAACAAGAGGTGAACCTTTCCTTCAAGAACTTATCAGAGATTTCAATCTCGCTGTACAAAATCACGGAATCCACTCTGGAATACTTGAATTTGAACAAAAGAGTTCCAAAACTTGAAAAAATATCAACTCACACGTATCGTCTTCCCAAGCGATTGGATTCTCAGGACACGATTCTACGACTTCCCGTACCTAACACGGGACGCTATCAGTTAAGAGTGTCTTACGCGAATAATTCCAAAGCGGACTCATCCTATTTCAGTTCCAGCCGTCTATCTACCATCGCCCGTAAAACGGGAGAAACAAGTTATAATGTTCTTGTTTGTGATCTCATCAGCGGGAAACCCATCGAAGGAGCAAAAGTAAAAATCTACAAGAGAAACGGACAAAAGTACAGTCTTGCGGGAGAATTTTCTTCCGACAGAAACGGGATTGCAACGTTGAATGAATCCAATCCTGACAATTATTACCAAGTAACCCTAGGAGAAGATAATCATGGTACAATAAACCGCCTTCCCTACCAATACATTGGTCGTACCGATGCCCAATCATCCTCGGTAAACCTTTTCACTGACAGGGCAATATACCGTCCCGGACAGATCGTGTACTTCTGCGGCATCAGTTGGGAAGCCACCCAAAATGCGTCAAAAGCGCTTATCGGGAAAAATTACACGGTAACCTTACAAGACATGAATCAACAGGTTATCGCAAAACAAGAAGTACAGACAAACAAATTCGGCTCCTTTGCCGGAAAGTTCACCTTGCCCAAAGAAGTATTGAATGGTATGTTTATCATCTCTACTGATGGAGGTAGGCAAATGATCACCGTGGCAGAGTACAAACGTCCGAAATTCGAGATCACGTTTAACCCGCTAAAGGATGCCTATAAATTAGGGGACCAGCTTACCGTTTCCGGTACTGCCAAAACTTATTCCGGTGTCAACATCGAAAATAGCAAGGTTACCTATACCGTACAAGCCCGTACTTTTGATTGGGGCCTCCAAGAAAATATGATTGCAGCAGGAAAAACACAAACGAATACAAAAGGAGAATTTGAAATTTCTTTCCAAACGAAAGAATCACCCAATACACCTGCAATATACAGAGGATTCGAAAATTACACAGTTTCCGTCACGGTTACAACGTCCAACGGGGAAACTCAGGAGGCACAATACCCGATTATTATCACAAATCAACGTTATCAATTAACCTCCCTCATAACCCCTGAAATCAATAAAGATCTTCCAAGTAAAATTCTGGTTACAACCCAAAACCAACTCGGTTACCCCCTGTCAGAAAATATCACATACGAACTACTCTCTCTTAAACCGTTACAGAAGTTAGGGGAGCAATATGACGAAGGGAATTTACCCATTGACAAAAAAGTTCGAGAAGGAACGTTCACTACCGGAGAAGACAAAAAACTGGAAATGAATTTATCATCCTTACCTTCCGGTGCATACTTATTGAAATTTGCGGGTACGGGGAACGATAAAGATATTACTTACCAAAAGGTCGTATATCTTTATTCCACTCAAGACGAACGACCTCCCTATCCTACTTACTATTGGTGCGTGCAGGAGAAAACAACATGCGCCCCTGGTGAAAATGCCCAAATTCTGGTAGGTTCGTCCGCTAAAAACGTATATGTGTTGTATGAAATTTATTCCAACCAGAAATTCATGGAACGCAAACGTTTCATACTAAATAATTCCAATACACCCCTGTCTATTCCCTACAAAGAAACTTATGGACCAACAGCTGATGTCTTTATCAGTTATATAAAAGATAACAAATTCTTCTTGGAAAACATTACTTTAACTCGTAAAGAAACAAGCAAACAACTGGATATTACCACGAAAACATTCCGGGATCACCTTACCCCCGGACAACAAGAAGAGTGGTCATTTGTTGTCAAAACGGAACAAGGAAAAGCTGTTATAGCTGAAATGATGGCAAGTATGTACGATGCCTCGCTGGATAAAATTCATTCACATCTCTGGAACTTTACTCCCGTCTACTCCACTTATAGCATGCCCCCCAGATGGAGATATACTACCTATCCGCTAAACGGTTATTTAAGCGAACGCATCAAATGGGCAAATGTCCCCAGATTTGAATATGATGTATTAAATCTATATGGCCTAAATCAGTTTGGATTCTCTAACGGGGCGCAGATCATGGTAAGAGGATACGATGGAGTACCGGGAGCCTTAACGGAAGAAACTACGACAGACGACGTAGCGGTTGTTGCTTTCGGAAAAGTAGCAGGAGTTTCCAGCTTAAGCAATTCGGATACGAAATTCTACATCAGAGGGCTATCTTCTTTTAAAGAATCCAGAGACGAGGCTCCGGCTGCCGATGAACTTGCCTCCCCGGAAATCAGACAAAATTTCCAAGAAACAGCTTTCTTCTTTCCCCAGCTTTTAACAGATTCAACCGGTAACGTGTTAATCAAATTTACAGTACCAGAATCAACCACCACATGGAAATTTATGGCTCTGGCACACACACCGACCATGCAATTCGGACAAATTGAAAAACTCGTCGTTACAAGTAAGAAATTCATGATTAATACGAACTTGCCACGATTTGTACGTACAGGGGATAAAGTCGTATTACAAGCCACAATTAATAATCTCACGTCAGAAATACAGCAAGGAGAAGCTTACCTTGAGTTATTCGTTCCCTCTACCAATGCAGTGATCAGCAAACAGCAGGTAACGTTTAACGTCAAGGCTCAGGAAAATCAAACCGTCAGCTTTGAATTTACCGCCCCGGAAAACATGGATTTACTCGGATGTCGCATTATTGCCTCTTCTTCAGAATTCAGTGATGGAGAACAGCACGTACTGCCCGTGGTTTCTAATGCAACTTTAGTCACCCAGACACTCCCCATATTCACGAGTCAACAAGGGCAACAAACATTCAAGCTGAATGCCCCGAAAGGCATCACCCCGTATCGCCTGACCCTAGAACTCACGGCAAACCCGATATGGTATGCAGTGTTAGCACTACCAACAATAAACACACCACAAACAGATAACGTGACCGAAATCACAGCATCCTATTATGTCAGCACACTTGCCACGGCCATTGCTAATGCAAACCCACAAATCACAAATACCATCCGGCAATGGATGCAGAAATCGGATGCAACCCTAACCTCTCCGTTAGAAAAGACCCCGGAATTGAAATCTATCCTGTTACAACTTTCTCCCTGGGTAACCGAGGCCCAGAATGAAACTCAACAGATGCATTCATTAGGAGAACTTCTGGATGTTAATCGCCAAAATTACATCTCGCAACAAGCGATCGACAAACTTGCCGAACTACAAAATGAAGATGGCGGATGGTCCTGGTTTAAAGGGTTTAATTCCAGTACCTTCATGACAGAAAACGTGCTGGAAGCAATGGCAAGACTTGTCTCTTTAAATGTTACAAGTCATCCTGAAAAAGTGAAAAAGATGCAAATCAAGGCATTACAATTCCTAGATAAACAAATACAGGAATCCTACAAACATGTGAAGACAGCCGGGTATTCTCAAATCTTGTACTTGTACACACGTAGTGCATACCGGGATATTCCATTAACAAAGGCATTGGAAGCCCACAAATATTATCTCGGCCAACTGGAAACATCATGGCCCAAACTTTCCCTTTACGAAAAAGCATTGACCGCCATTACCATGGAACGTTACGGTAAAACGGAAATCGCCAAACAAATTATCTGTTCTCTGAAAGAATATTCCACGACAACCCCCGAAATGGGAATGTATTGGGCAAACAATCGTTCTACCCTGTTCACGAACTCCACGATTCAAACCCACGTGGTCATCATGAGTGCCTTCCGGGAAATCGAAGGAAATTCCACGGACATGGAGTTGATGAAACAATGGTTATTGCGGCAGAAACAAACCCAGAGCTGGGGATCAACACCAAGCACGGTAGACGCCATTTATGCCTTGTTGCTCACGGGGAATAATCAACTGACATCATCGGAAGATCTGAGTGTCAAACTCGGAAACAAAAATTTAAATGTTTCCCCGGAAGAAAAAACGCTCGGTTACATCAAGCAAACTTTCATGGGTAAAGAAATTACTCCAAAAATGATGAACGTAACTCTTTCAAAGAAACAGCAACAATCAAGTTGGGGTGCTCTATATTTACAATACTTTGAAAAGCTAGATAAGATTACCAGTCATTCAGGCGGTATCTCTGTGAAGAAAAATCTCTTCATTCAAAAAGAAGGAGATAATGGAAATACTCTGACGCCACTAGCAGGACAGGATTTACAAGTCGGAGATCGAATTTGTATCCGAATCACGGTAACCAGTGATCAGGATATGCAATTCGTACATCTGAAAGATCTGAGAGCCGGATGTTTCGAACCCACGGAACAGCTCTCTAGTAACCGTTGGCAAGACAATATTGGTTATTACCAAGAAACCACGGATGTCGCGACAAATTTTTTCTTTGACTTCCTTCCAAAAGGCACTCACGTGTTCGAATACATGGTATGGATTGCCCAAAGCGGGACTTATCAAGATGGCATTACCACATTACAATGTATTTATGCTCCACAATATTCAGCAAATAGTGATGCTGGAAGTCTTACCGTTCAGTAAACAAAAAGAAAAGTTGAGAATTAAATTCTCAACTTTTCTTTTTATAGTCTCACATTTATTTCTCTTCCAGAATTAAGCGGAAACCTGATCCGTGTACATTTTCTATTTTGATCGCTGGATCATCTTTAAAATATTTTCTCAACTTGGTCACATAAACATCCATACTACGAGCCGTGAAGTAATCGCTAGCTCCCCAAATCTCGTTCAACGCCTTATCACGTTGTAACAGGCCATCCCGATGATAATATAATAATTCCAATAAACGAGACTCTTTTGGGGTCAACTTGATAACGTCATCACCTTTTGTAATCGTACGCAACTCCGTGTTAAACAAGTAAGCACCCAACTCGATCAATTTAGGTTTCACTTCCGTTTCCTCGTGTTCGCAACGGCTGAGAATAGCTTTAATCTTAAAGATCAATAACTCGGAATCAAACGGCTTTACAATATAATCATCTGCCCCAATCTCGTAACCTAATTTCATGTCATCCTTCATACTTTTAGCGGTGATATACACGAAAGGTACTGTAACGTCCAGCTCCCGGATTTTCTTACCTAAAGTAAAACCATCCATCTCGGGCATCATCACATCCAATAGACACAAATCGAACTTTTCCTTACGAAATGCTTCAAAGCCATCGACTCCGTTCGTGCAGTGTATCACATCGTAATCGGATAACTCCAAATAAGATTTCAGAACGGACCCGAAACAAGGATCGTCTTCTACCAAGAGTATTTTATGTCCCATATCTATTTATTTATATATTTACTATTTCAACTCTCCATTTTAAAGATAATCTCTACCTGAGTTCCCTTGTTCTTCTTCGAGGTTAACTGGATCTCTCCGCCATGCAATTCCACGATCGATTTAGCATAGCTCAACCCCAATCCGAACCCTTTCACGTTATGCACGTTCCCGCTAGGCACTCGATAGAAACGTTTAAACACCTTGTCCTGCGCCTCCTTCGGAATCCCGATTCCCGTGTCCCGAACTCCAATAATAAAACGGTTCCCCTCCTGTTTCGTGTATATGTATATATTCAACGAATCATGGGAATATTTGATGGCATTATCAATCAAATTACAGACAACATTCAGCATATGTACCTCGTCCGCAGATATTACATAACCTTCCGGGTCTAGTTCGGCTCGAATAACTCCTCCCTTCTCTTCGACTTGTAGTCTGAAATGTTCTACGGCCTCATCCACCAGCACGTTCAAGTTTACAGGAACTTTTTTCAAATGTACTTCTCGCCGGTCCAACTTAGCCTGCAACAAGATTCTTTCCACGTATTTATTCATCCGCTCGTTCTCGTTACGGATCATTGAATTGAACTTCAATATCTGGGTTCGGTCGTTCAACACTTTCTCTTTTTCAATAGCAGACGTAGCCAGAGAAATCGTTGCCAACGGGGTCTTAAATTCGTGTGTCATGTTATTGATAAAATCATTTTTGATCACGGACAATTTTTGTTGTCTCATGATAATCACGATCGTAATAATAAACACGCTCATCAAACCGATAATACAAAAACCCGAAGCGATAAACATCCATCCCATATTATTATAGAAAAGAGAATCCTTCGTGTCAAACATCACACACAGGTTAGCATCTTTCGTGGTCTGGTCATTGGGGAACAGTTCCACGTAATAGAATCCTTTTGTTCCCTTTTCCTTGATATATTGTACGATTTGCTCCCGAGTCATAATCTTCCACGTGAACGGGTTATCAATTCCCGTATTGATCATTTCCTCTTTCAAGTAAGGATTCAAATCAACGTTCTCCAAGCGTTTCTCCACCTGCGCCATCTGCGGGTCTTTCTCCCTCAAATAACGAATCACAAACTCCCGTACCAGATCCATCATTCGCTGACGTTCCAACGAATCGGCCAATCTTTCGGCCTCCGATGTCGCAGAACGCATCACCTGATAAAGGATATTATTATCCCGATCCGTTTCCAAGATATAGCCAGGTCCCATCCGTCCTCCTGGATTCATGAAAATCCTCAACATGCTAGAGATATTTCCTCCCTGCCCTTCTCCGACTTTACCTTTAGAAAAGGCAAGCGAAAAAAGAGAGATTTCGTTATTACCCGGGTCTTCATCCGTCAATACAGAATCCTGAGCGTGATTCATCGTAGAAATAACTTCCTCCACTTGTGTGTAGCGTTCTTTCAAATCATTAAAAAGACGGATATTATTGGTTTGCTCAACCAGATTAACAGCTTTCCCTAAAACATCGTACACCTTTGAGGTGAAACGAGCTTCCCCTTCCCGCATACTATATTTCATCCAAATCCATTGCACGCTCACCACCGCAATAAAAGCGATAAGCATAATGATAGATAATATTCTGATTATTATTTTTTTAATCATAAGCTGCCATATACAATCAGCGAAAATAGCATTTTTTATTTCATCATGCAATGACTTGAAAAGAAAATATCATGAAAAAGAGGTACCCGGGTAAGGTACCTCTAAAAAACAACTAAGTAATAAAAACGGGAAAATTAAAACCACTATAATGGTTTTATGCTTTATTTTAGTTTGCTCTCTAACACTTTGTAAATGTTACTTTCTTTATTTTCAACCGTCATTTTATTGAACAGTTTCTTTTGCAAATCCAAACTATCTACTAACTGGTCTTTAATCAAAAATAAAGAAATTTCTTTACGCGGGTTAGCAACAATCAAATCTCTTGTCCAATTAGCTTGTTTCTTCAAGAAACGTTGTTTTTGCAACTGGTGAATACCCAGCATAACTTCATCATCCTTGGAAAGTTTTTCTTTTTTACTGATCTTTTCAATACGCTTGTCAATCTTGGCAATATCTTCACCAAATCTTTCCTTGTACATTTTCTTGATTTCCTTGTATTCGTCCATCAAGCCTGAACCGTCAGCTTCAATTTGATCCGGGAATTTGATTTTACCTTTGATCCAGATCATATCTTTGGTATCTAAAATGGCCTCAACAGTAGCCTTCCCATCAATATCAATCCATACTCTTCCCGGAATTTTAAACTGATCTGTTCTCAAATCTATTTTACCATCTTTCACCTCTTGTTGAGCCAAAATCGTCAAGCCCGGTTCTCCCGGCATCTCGGCCAATAATTTTACAGTTCCGTTCAGTCCTTCTACTTCTCCCCGTACTTTCACAGTATCACTATCGCATGCACAGAACAAAAGTGTGGCAAGTACTAAAAATAAACTAAATCTTTTCATAGTAAATAAGTTTTGTCTCCCATTCATGTAAAACATGAATGCAAATTTCATCTGTTATTTTATCAAGCTCCTATAAATAAACCATACATAACAGCGAGTAATATTACTCCCTGTAAACATGGACAAATATACAAAAAAATTTATAACCCCACACTTCTTAAAAGTAATTTAGCAGAGCTTGATGGTTTCGGAGCATCAACATCGACAATTCGCCCCTCCGGATCAATCAGCATATAGCGAGGCATTACAGTAACCATATAGCGAGAATAGAAGGCATACGTGTTGTTTACGACATAATGTTCTCCGGGGAGATTTTTTACTTGTCCCAGCCATTGGGAAGATCCCATGCAAAAAGTAGCGAAAAGAATATTCTTATCTTTATACTCTTCAACAAGTTTTTTCCATTCAGCCTGAACCTCTTTATCTATCTCTCCATAGCCAGAAGCCCAAACAGATATGTATAGGAATTTACCCCTCAAATCTTTTAAATACAATGCCTTCCCGTTACTATCCTGTAAAGAAATATTCGGAGCGGTAGCCCCCGGAGACAGCTTACGCCAGCGATCTACCAGTTGTTTTATCTTCACCATTTTACTGGTGTCAGACACTTCATTCCAACATACTGCCAATAAATAATCGGCATCCTTTAACCCGTTTTCCTGAAAATAATTATAAACAACCTCAGATAACAAGTAATCCCGAACCTTTACACTATTGACATTTGAACGGATATAATTAACCAAGCGACGCATACTGAAATTTTGTCCCTTGTAATAAATATAATTCAAAACAAAGCGTTGATAGCAATCAAAGGCTAACATCTCCTCGTTGTTAATGTCGAATTCAGACACGAAATTATCATACAACATCCCCGGTTTATACAGTGTATCAAAGGCCACATGACTACGAGGATAATGTATTGCCTGCTCCGCAACGCGATACCTGATGCGCTCCCGTTCCTGCTTCGTGAATTCTTCTCCTAAATTCTTTGCTTCCAACAAAACAATATTAGTATTAATATTCTCCCTCATTCTATTCACAAAATCCTTCTCGTTCAGTTTATATAAATTAGGATCATAAATGAAATATCGATTTTGTTGTTCCTTCAAATAAAGATTAATTGCGCTCAATGTACCTTTAAACTGCAAGGAATTAGACACATTCCTCACGTTATTCATACTAATTTCTAAATCTTCTCCAGGTGTTAAAAAAACTTGAATCGAATAAGGAATGAAACGAGCATAGGTACCCTTTTCCAGTTCTATCTTACCGGAAAAATAATGTTTCTCATCTAGGCGGAACTTATGAAGACTATCGTTTACTTGAAAATAAACAACAGTATCACCTGTCTCAACCCGGCCCGACACTTGCACGCTTTTATTACGAGTACAAGCAACGAAAAGAATAATAATTATTATACCTACAAAACTCCTCATGCGTCAACACATTAATTTTTAGAATACAAAGATATATATTCAGCAAAAAACTATGTGTTAAAAAAAAGGTAAATAAAAAAGGCAACCACCCGGTTGCCTTTTTGCATATCTTAACAGATAATTATTTTGTTATTGCAATGAAGTCATTGTTTTCAAAGAATTTGGCAAATTCCATATCGGTTGCAGCCAATTGTTTGAATGAACCATCCAAAGAACATGCTTTTCTCAAGTTCTCGATTACCGCAGTTGCATCATTGGTTCTAGCACCAATAACAGCTTTCAAGTAATAAGACATCGGACATTCTTTGTTTTCAGCATTCAATTTTTTCAATGCCTCATTATTATTTCCAGCAAGCACGTTAGCTAAAGCAGCATTCACGCAATTACATTGACCGAAATAATTTACAGCAGCAGCATAATCACCGCTCTTGATAGCCACGATTCCTTTGTTATAGTTAACTTCGTCACCAGCACCGGTAGCAGCACCAAAATAAATTTCAGCTTGTTTCAAATCGCCATTCTTCAAAGCTACAGCACCCAAGTTGTTTTGAACAACCGGATTGTTAGCTGACATTGAGTTAGCTTTATTGAAATTAGACTGAGCTGCAGCAATATTACCCATTTCAAATTGAACCATACCTGCATCGTTGAAACCTCTCCAGTCATTCGGGAATTGTCTCATGCAAGTTTCATAGATAGCCAATTTGTCATTGTTGTTATCGAATAAAGTCGCAGAATAAAGCAATTCCTCAACATTCAATTCAGCAGGACTTGATTTAGCTAAAGCTTTCAATTCATCATCTGATTTACCAATCAACTCGGTATTTACAACAAACAAAGATCTTCTTAATTTCGGAAGGATTTGATCAGCAACAACCGCAAAAGCAGAAGCGATATTTCTGATTTCTCTCTCTCTTACTTCAGGATCAGAATGCATAGACAATACGCGAAGAATCAATTCTTTATCTTGGATATTTGATTCTTCCATAGCTTTCTTGAATCCATCCCAGTCTTCAGCTACAACGAAATTCTTGAAGAAATTCTCGTCTTTATATTGCTCAACTTTACCTTTCTTCATTTGCTTTTTCAAGAAAGTAGAAGAACTCTTTTCACGTTGGTTAGCTAATTTCTCGTTGAAGTCATAAGCACCATCAGGAGAAGCGTATGATCTAACATCAATTCCGTTCAAGTTCATATTTTCTTTTGCAGCAGCTTCTTTGATATAAGCCTCTAACTTTTTCATTTCCTCAGAAGTCATTTCTTTAGAACGAATGTTTGCAGAGTTAATCAAATAATAGATAGCAGCCTCTTCTTGTTGTTTGATAATCCGTTGGAATTTATCCTCTCCGACTGAAGTTGCAGGAGCGTTCACTACCAAAGTTTCAGTAGCAATCACACCATCACCAATTTTTCTCGGATCGAATTTCACAGTTTTGGCGCCTTTTGCCCCGGTAATATCGATTTCCAAATCAGAAAGTCTCATTGCATCCTCGTAAGGAATACGGCTCATGTAAGAAACAGTCTTACCAGCTTCGTAAGGAATCACTTCTGCATTACCCTGAACTTTCTCTCCTTGGATAGCTTTCATTTCATAAGCTTTCTCTCCTCCTTTGAAACGCAATACAGGGGTAGCCTCAATAGCCACTTTTTTGTTAAAATATTTAGCCGGGAAAGTTACGTCTATCTTTAAATCAACCATTCCTCCTTTAGCCACTAATGTCTCCGGAGTAACAGAATACGTGATTTCTCCTGCACGTTTCTTCATTTTATTCAATGAAGAACAGGAGACAGTTATTAACCCAGATAAGGCAACAACGGCAACAAAACCTAATGTTTTTTTCATACTCGTCTTAATTTTTATTGTAATACTCAAATTAGTTCACTTCCTTTTTCACAAAACAAATGTATAAATTTTTATTAATATATAAAAGGCTACACAAATTTTGTACCAAAAACTAATGAATTTTATCCAAAATCAGTTTCTCCGCTCTTTCCAGAGCTTTACTAATCCCCTCAGGATTTGATCCTCCGGCAGTTGCGAAAAATGGTTGTCCACCGCCACCACCTTTAATTTCTTGAGCAGCATCTTTGACGATCTGCCCGGCATACAATCCGAAGTCTTTCACCAGAGTATCGCTGAACATCACTGTCAAATGAGGCTTATTGTTAAAGACACCACCAATCACCAGAATAAGGTTATTCAACTCCCCTTTTAGTTGAAAAGCAATATCTTTCACGTTTGCCGGGGACATCATAACCGTCTTCACGATCATGTTAATATCACGAATTACACGCTTTTCGTTCTTCCACCCTTCTTTCATGATCCGTAAACTCTCCTGCGTGAATTTCTCTACATCTTTCCTTAACCCCTCGTTTTCGTTCAACAGTTCTCTAACATTCTCTAATACACCTCGGTTAGACTTAAACATACTATCAATTTCCTTCAACATCTTGAAATAATTCAAGATATATTCTTCCGCCTTCGCTGCCGTAATGGCTTCTATACGACGAACCCCGGCAGAAACGGAACTCTCTGAAATAATCTTGAAGAACCCGATTTGCCCCGTGGCATGGGCATGCGTACCTCCACACAATTCCACAGATTCCCCAAATTTCACCACACGAACCAAATCCCCATACTTCTCCCCGAAGATGGCCATCGCGCCCATTTTCTTGGCTTGTCCGATAGGTATAGCCCGACTTTCTTCCAACGGGTAATTCTTACGAATTTCTTGGTTCACTATAGCTGCAACTTTCTCCAACTCTTCGTCGGTCACCTTTTGGAAATGGGAAAAGTCAAAACGCAAATACTCGTCACTCACGTATGATCCTTTCTGCTCCACGTGCGTTCCCAATACTTTCCGCAAAGCATAATGCAACAAGTGAGTCGACGTGTGATTATTTTCCGTGGCAACCCGCTTGTCCAAATCCACCTTTGCCGTGAACACCTGAGTCAAATCCTCCGGCAAACGGTCTGTTATATGAACAGTTAACCCGTTTTCTTTATGAGTATCTAAAACATTAATTTTTTCAGTTTCTGAAATCAACCAGCCGCGATCACCGACCTGTCCTCCACTCTCCCCGTAGAATGGAGTTATATTAAACACCAGTTGATAAAGCGTTTTCCCTTTCGTACTCACCCGGCGATAGCGGGTAATCTGCACTTCTGTTTCAGTGTAATCATACCCCACAAACTCCTGTGTATCATCGGCAATCAATTCCACCCAATCATCCGTATTCACGGCAGCAGCTGAACGGGAACGTTCTTTCTGAGCTTCCATCTCGGCCTTGAACTCCCGACGATTTACCACCAATCCGTTTTCTTTCAAAATTAACTCGGTCAAATCCAACGGGAAACCATAAGTATCATACAACTCAAAAGCCACATTCCCCGGTACAGTCAAGAAATCTTCCGCCTTGGTTTTCTCAATAATCTTATCCAATAATTTTATACCTTTATCCAATGTACGCAAGAAGGCATTTTCCTCCTCTTGTATTACCCGCTCAATCAATACCCGCTGGGAAGAGAGTTCCGGATAGTGTTGCCCCATAACCTCAATTAACACCGGCACCAACTTATACATGAATGCATCCTTCTGATCCAAGAATGTATAAGCATAACGAACAGCTCGACGCAAAATTCTCCGGATCACGTAACCGGCTTTCACGTTCGAAGGCAATTGCCCGTCTGTAATTGAAAATGCGATCGTACGCAAGTGATCCGCAATCACCCGCATTGCGACATCTGCAGCCGCATCCTTCCCGTATTCTTTTCCACTTAATCGGGCAATCTCCCCGATGATCGGAGTAAATACATCTGTGTCATAATTGGACGTCTTTCCCTGTACGGCCATACACAAACGCTCGAATCCCATCCCCGTGTCCACGTGATGACTGGGCAAATTCTCCAAACTACCATCAGCCTTACGGTTATACTGCATAAACACCAGATTCCAGATCTCGATCACTAACGGGTTATCCTTATTCACCAGTTCACGCCCCGGTTTCAATACTCGTTCTGCTTCCGGGCGCAAGTCTATGTGAATTTCCGAACAAGGTCCGCAAGGCCCCATATCTCCCATTTCCCAGAAATTATCTTTTTTATTCCCGTACAGAATCCGATCTTCAGGCAAGTACAATTTCCAATACTCCAACGCCTCTTTATCTTCTTCTAAATGATCATCCTTACTTCCCTCAAAAACGGTTGCATACAATCGATTTTTATCCAAACCCATCTCCCCCGTAAGGAACTCCCAAGCGTAAGCAATCGCCTCTTTCTTGAAATAATCACCGAACGACCAGTTACCCAACATCTCGAACATCGTGTGATGATAGGTATCATGTCCCACCTCCTCCAAATCATTGTGCTTTCCGGAAACACGCAAACATTTCTGGGAATCCGCCACCCGGGTTGCTTTCGGACGCACATTTCCTAGAATTATATCTTTAAATTGATTCATTCCGGCATTCGTGAACATCAAGGTCGGGTCTCCCTTGATCACCATCGGTGCCGATGGTACTATTGTATGTGATTTCTTCTCAAAAAAATCTAAAAATCTCTGTCTGATTTCTGCTGACTTCATACCTTCTAAATTTAAAAATGACATACACAGATCCTGTCTTTCACTCTCTATCAACTCCATGCTTATTGCCCTAATCCTCGCTCGAAAAGAAATTCAGATCCCTTTTTGACATCCTTCCTACCAAGCGCATTTCAACCGGGATTATCATGCTATCACTTTGATCTGCCTTATTTACCAAGTTGCAAATTTAGATTATTTCTTTAACTTTGCATCGCAAACACTATTTTTTATTAGCAACTATGCGAAAAGCTGGGTATCATTTTAATTCGGACACATTATCTTTTGATAAAATAGAATCATCTTTAAGAAAAAGGCTTTGGAGATTATTCAAGAAATTCTTTTCTAGTTTCTCCTTGGCTATTGTCATGCTATACTTGGTATATGCCTTCATTGATTCCCCGAAAGAAAAACTTTTAAAACGGAAATACGAGGAAGTTCTCACTCAATATAGTTTATTAAGTAACAAGGTAGAACACCTAGATAACGTCTTGAAAGACATGGAATCACGGGATGATAACATTTATCGGGTGATCTTCGAAACCGACCCAATCCCATCATCCATTCGCCGGGCAGGTTCCGGGGGAGTCGACCAGTACGAACATCTGAGACAAATCGACAACGCAGATCTGATAATCGGGACAGCCAAGAAAATAGATGAATTATCAAAAGCAATCTATATCCAAAGTAAATCCTTTGACAAAATTGAAGAACTAGCCAAAAACAAAATCGATATGTTAGCCTCCATTCCGGCTATCCTTCCGGTATCGTTGAAAGACAAAAATACACATCAGGTAACATCTTCATTCGGCTACCGGATGCATCCTATCTACAAAACCCCGAAATTCCATGCAGGCATGGATTTCACGGGTACCATCGGGACTCCAATCTATGCAACGGGCAATGGGGTAGTTATCGAAAGTAAGTTTGACAAGGGATATGGCCGTCACGTGGTTATCGACCACGGATTCAGTTATAAAACGCTGTATGCCCACATGGATAAAATCTTGGCTAAAAAAGGCCAAAAAATCAAACGAGGGGACGTTATCGGATATTTAGGAAATACTGGACTATCCACGGGACCTCACCTACATTATGAAGTACGGAAAAATGACAAGCCGATAGATCCCATAAACTTTTATTTCAACGATCTCACCCCCGACGAGTTCGAGTTATTGGTTGAGACGGCAAATAACACGGGACAAAGTATGGACTGATTAATTTTCAATTAAATCATGGTGGCTGAAGAATCATTAAAATTGTATTATTCTATCGGAGAAGTAGCCGATATGTTCGGTGTCAACACTTCCCTAATCCGATTCTGGGAAAAAGAATTCGATGTGATTAAACCTCACAAGAATAAAAAGGGGAATCGTCAATTCACGAAAGCGGATGTCGATAATTTCCATTTGATCTATCACTTGGTCAAGGAAAAAGGAATGACACTAAAAGGAGCCCAACAACAACTCAAGAACCGAAAAGACGAAACAGAATTACACTTTGAGGTAATAAAACGCTTGAAAGGTATCAAAGAAGAGTTGTTATCCATTAAGAGCCAACTTCCCTGATAATCTAAATTTTAGATTCTAAATTCCCTATATGTATATAAAAGAGATTATTTCGCTCATAGAAGACTATGCCCCGTTAAAATTTCAGGCAAGTTTCGATAACTCCGGATTACTTTGCGGGAACCCGGAACAAGAATTAACATCCATACTGCTATGTATTGATGTCACCGAAGAAGTTATAAAGGAAGCGATTGATAAGGGACACAATTTAATTATTTCCCACCACCCACTCATTTTCAGCGGACTAAAACATATTACACCAGCAACTTACGTGGAGCGTTGCGTGATTGATGCCATCAAACACGACATCACTATTTACGCTGCACACACGAACATGGACGTGGTATTCAACGGTGTAAGCGGACGTATGGCAGATAAACTCGACCTGCACCATCGGCAGATTCTTCAACCGGAAGGCGACCCGATGACCGGTAACGGATTCGGGATTATCGGCGAATTACAACACCCCGTTGAAAGTATGGCCTTTTTGCAGCAAATAAAAGAAATATTCCGGTGTGATCGGTTACGTTACACCACACCTCATATACCCTCAATACAACGGGTTGCCGTTTGTGGTGGAGCCGGAGCCTCCTTTTTCAAGCAGGCCCTAGCCAGACAGGCCGACATATACATCTCCGGAGATTTCAAATATCACGACTTTTTCCTCACGGAAAACCGCATTATGATTGCCGATATTGGCCATTACGAAAGCGAACAATTCACAAAAGAGATATTTTATGAGATACTTACAAAAAAAATATCTAAATTTGCGGTTCAGTTTTCTGAGATTAATACAAATCCGATTAAGTATTTATAATATATGGTGACGAATAACAATGAGAAAATGCAAGAGCTGACAGTTGAAGAAAAACTGCAGAACCTGTATGAATTACAAAGAATTGACACCGAGATCGATAAAATCAAGACTCTACGGGGAGAATTACCGTTAGAAGTTCAAGACCTTGAAGACGAGATCGCGGGATTGGAAACACGTATCGAAAACTTGAAGGTTGAATTAGGTGAACTTGACAAAACCTCTTCCACTCGGAAAATGGACATCAAGAAAGCCGAAGAAGCGATCAAAAAATACAGTGAACAATTGGATAACGTTCGCAACAATCGCGAATACGATGCTTTAAGCAAGGAAATCGAATTCCAGAAACTGGAAATTGAATTACAGGAAAAGAGAATCCGGGAGGCTCAAAAAGCAAAAGCAGAAAAAGAAGCCCTAATGGAAGAATCCAAAAAGCGTTACGAAGACAAAGTATCTGACTTGGAGGCTAAAAAAGGTGAATTGAACGATATTATCAATGAAACTCACAAGGATGAAGAGTCTCTGCAAACCAAATCGGAAGAACTTGCAGCAACCATCGATGAACGTCTATTGACCGCATATCGCCGTATCCGTTCCAACGCCCGCAATGGATTAGCCGTTGTTACCGTGGACCGTGATGCGTGTGGTGGATGTTTCAACAAAATCCCGCCACAGAGACAGTTAGACATCCGTTCTCGGAAGAAAATCATCGTCTGCGAGTACTGTGGTCGTATTCTCATCGATAAATACATCTGTGACTACGACGGTTCGCAACAAAAAGCAGACCTTGAAGCTCTCCTGGATGCACAAAAGAAAAAAGGAAGAAGACTTAGAAAATCAGAAGAATAAAAAAACAAGGCTGCTCGACAAGGCAGCCTTTTTACGAATATATAATTTTAATCTGAATTAAAATGATCCCAACAAACTACGATCCGCGAACGAGCGAAGAGAAATGGTATCAATATTGGTTGGAACACAGATTTTTCCACTCCACTGTTGATAAAAAGAGAACTCCGTATTGTATTGTAATCCCGCCACCTAACGTCACGGGAGTCCTGCATATGGGACACATGCTGAACAACACGATACAGGATGTACTCGTCAGACGCGCACGTTTACTCGGTAAAAATGCTTGTTGGGTTCCGGGAACCGACCATGCCTCCATTGCCACAGAAGCTAAAGTTGTAGCCAAACTTAAAAGTGAAGGCATCGAGAAAAGGGACCTTTCCCGAGATGAGTTTTTAAAACACGCTTGGGCATGGACTGAAAAGCACGGGGGAATCATCCTCGAACAGTTGAAACGCCTGGGTGCATCCTGCGACTGGGACAGAACTTGTTTCACGATGGACGAGATTCGTTCTGCCAGCGTGATAAAGGTATTTATTGACCTGTATAACAAAGGACTTATCTATAAAGGAGTCCGAATGGTTAACTGGGACCCGTCAGCCAAAACAGCCGTATCCGATGAAGAGGTTGTTTACAAAGAAGAGCATAGCAAGTTATATTACTTACGTTACCGCATTGACGGAACAGAAGACGAGTATATCACTATTGCCACGACCCGCCCGGAAACCATTTTGGGTGATAGTGCCGTGTGCGTGAATCCCAACGACGAGCGATTCCGCCATCTGGCCGGGAAAAAATGTATCGTACCCTTGGTAAACCGGGTGATTCCGATTATCCAAGACGAATACGTGGATATGGAATTTGGTACCGGAGCATTAAAAATCACCCCGGCACACGACATCAATGACTACGAGATCGGTTATAAACACCATCTCGAAACCATCGATATTTTCAACGATGACGGTACATTAAACGAAAACGCCCAGCTTTTCGTGGGTAAAGATCGGTTTGTTGTGCGTCAAGAAATCATCCCCGAATTGGAAAAAGCGGGTAACCTGGTAAAAATAGAAGACTACAATAACAAGGTAGGATATTCCGAACGGACCAACGTGGTTATCGAACCCAAGCTATCCATGCAGTGGTTCCTAAAAATGAAGGAACTTGCTAAACCCGCTTTGGATGCTGTCATGAACGATGACATTCTCTTGACCCCAGCGAAATACAAAAACACCTATCGCTATTGGATGGAAAACGTAAAGGATTGGTGTATCAGCCGCCAGTTATGGTGGGGACACCAGATTCCGGTTTATTACCTTCCCGACAGCAATGATTACGTGGTAGCCGAGAATATCACGGAAGCCGTACGATTGGTAAAGGAAAAATTCGGCCAAGACATTACGGCAGAGCAATTACGCCAAGATGAAGATTGTCTTGACACGTGGTTCTCATCTTGGTTATGGCCCATCTCTGTATTCAACGGGATACTAGAACCGGACAATGAAGATATTAACTATTATTACCCGACAAATGACCTGGTATCCGGACCGGACATCCTGTTCTTCTGGATGGCAAGAATGATCATGGCCGGTTATGAATATCGCCACGAGAAACCGTTCTCTAATTTGTACCTCACGGGAATCGTTCGAGATAAGCTTCATCGTAAGATGTCCAAATCCCTCGGTAACTCTCCGGACCCGATTGATCTGATCAACCAATACGGGGCAGACGGAGTACGAGTTGGTATGTTATTGTGCGCTCCCGCAGGAGGAGACCTTCTCTTTGACGAAAGTCTTCCGGAACAAGGACGTAATTTCACAACTAAGATATGGAATGCATTCCGCCTGGTCTGCAACTGGAAAGTCGCTGATCTAGAACAACCATTGCATTCTAAATTAGCTCTTGAATGGTTTGAACAATACTTGAACAAGTGCAAAGAAACCTTGAACACCCAATTCGAGCAATACCGAATCTCCGAGGCTCTTATGACCGTGTACACCGGATTCCGCGACGAGTTCTCCTCTTGGTTACTGGAAATCATCAAACCAGGATTCGAACAACCGATTGACCGAACCACTTATGATAAAACCATTTACCTCTTCGAGGAAATGCTACAATTGCTTCACCCGTTCATGCCGTTCATCACGGAAGAGATCTGGCAGAACTTGAGAGAGCGGAAAGACGGAGAAAGTATCATGGTTTCCGTAATGCCAAGCCCCGGAAAATACGATGACAACTTCTTGAATACCTTTGAGAATATGAAAGAAGTGATCGCTGGAATCCGTACGATTCGCAAGCAAAACAACATTGCCTTCAAAGATGCAATCTCTTTAAGGGTTAAAAGTAACGATCGTTACCCACTACAATTCGAAAGCATCATTTGCAAAATGGGGAATATCCAAGATGTAGAAATGGTGAGTGACACGGTAAAAGGAGCATGGAGCTTTATCTGCGACACGGTGGAATACTTCATCCCTGCAGTCGGAGAAGTCAACACGGAGGAAGTAAGAGCCAAACTACAAGCAGATTTAGCATATGCCCAAGGCTTCCTAGCGTCCGTGATGAAAAAACTCTCCAACGAGAAGTTTGTCAATGGAGCCCCGGCACAAGTTGTCGAGAACGAACGCAAGAAACAAGCTGATGCCGAAGCAAAAATCAAAGCCATAGAACAACAATTAGCAGAGTTAAAATAAATCAACTCAAAACAAACCCAAAAATCTCCGGCAAATTACCATTGACCGGAGATTTTTTATACCCTTTACCCTCCCCCACTTCCCCCCGAAAAATAAATCCCCATCTAAACAAGACTTTACCCCTGCAAGAACACGATTCAGGCAAAATTAATACTAAATATAACTATCCCCCAGTTATAATACTCTTATCATAGATTAATCCCAACATATATATTTACTATTTTTCTTATAATTTTTTCCTATTTTAATAGGAACGGAATGGGAGAGGGATGGGAGCGGAATGGGAGAGGCTTGCATTATGATAACAATTTGACAGCATTTTAATAACAATATTTTACACTAATTTAGAATAAACATTTTTTATTCATCCACAGAACAGTCTCGATCGGGGTAACGAGCATAAAAACAAGAAATCTCTACAATAGAGAATAACAAACCAAAAGTCATACATAAAAAAATACCAGGGAACCGTTCTGCACGCACCTAAAGAAAAGTCCCTGGTATAAGTATGATGAATTATATTCTAAACATTACAATCAAGAATACTTTTTCATTTCAACAATTCCGCCACTTTTTTTCTCAACTCCTTTCCCCGAATATCTTTTGCAATAATCCGATTATGCTCATCCAATAATATTGTATGCGGAATTGTTTTGATAGCATACAAAATTGCGACTTGCGGTACTTGCAATAATTCCGATCCCTACTTCCAAGGCAATTTGTCTTCAGTTATCGCCTTTTCCCAAGCTACTTTATCAGTATCTAGCGAAACACTAAATACCTCGAATCCTTTCGAATGATACTCCTCGTAAAGTTTCACCAGATTCGGGTTCTCCTTACGACAAGGCGCACACCACGATGCCCAAAAATCCATTAATTTGATTTTTCCAGATATCGAATGAAGTGAAATGGTATCCCCCTCAGGAGTCATTACCGTGAAATTAGGTGCAATGGCTCCCACAGCAACCTGCTCTAAATGCTTAACCTGTTCCCCGATCAATTTTCCATAATACCCGTTTTTTACCTCTTCGGAAAATTTCCCATACAATTCTTGCAAAATTTCCAAAGGTGCATTTTGCATCATACCGGCCAAGATATAAGCAGATACGAAACAATCACCGTTCGCTCGTATCAAATCCAATTGCTTGTCTATGGTCTTTTTGACAAAAGAATTATAGCTATTTTGTAACGACACCATCTGTTCTCGAGATTGAACCGATTGGGCAGCCTTTTCCGTAATTTGCCGTTTTTCAGCGATGCTCCGGTTAATTTCGTCAAATTGTACAAATAAACTTTGGGCTTTACCGCCCTCAATCTTTACACCACCATTTTCATTCATAACCAATGTGTAATCTGCATTTTCCAGCATTAACTGGAACCCGGTCTCCCTATCGGTCATCACTATTAAAGCAAGACAACCAGTCTGAACCTGCCCACTCAATTCAAAAAGCCCGGCTTTCAACTCTGCTTTTCCCAAGGTATCTAACGAATTCGGGTTGGTACGTCCCAACAACCAAACAGTACCATCAGGCATATTAGTCACTTTCCCGGAAATTTTGAATCCGTCTTGCGCATTCCCATTAATCGCCATCACAATTAAAGTTGCGATCAATAACACTACCTGTTTCATTTATTTTACAATTATAGTGAAAACATCATCCAAATCTTTCGAATATCCCTCATTATACACATTCAAGGAAATCACGTAACGTCCTGCTGGAATAGAAGAAATACCCAAAGGTAACTTAAACATTCCATCTCCTCTCACGGTCAAAAATTCCGCTATTGTTTCCGGACTTCCCCCATCAGTAGATTTAATATCTTTAATCTGAATAAAAATTTGTTGTGTCCCATTTACACCTTGGATCTTCGTACTCAACCATGGAATTTGTAATTTAACACGTGTATGATCATCATTATAATCCCATTGATCAACACCATATACACCTATAACAAATTCTTCAGGCGAAGCATATCCCCACATGGCATACAGGTTTTGCGCTGCATAAGAATTTACCAGTTCTTCAAATCTTGGATTTAACGTAGAATCCGGCGTTAACACTCGTTTCACCTCCAAAGTATCAGGGTCATATCCAGCATTTTCCGTAGATAAGTATCCCACAGTAATGTCATGGCAAGACATCGCCAAAACACACGCAAACATACTTATCAGCAATATTACATTTTTCATTATGACAAAATTTTAAATTCTTACTTATAATTTCTATTTTGTATCGCACCTAACTTATAAGTGTAATTCAATGCATGAACCACTCCATTCAAAGGTTGTATATTAGGAGAACTCAAGGGTATCATACTTTTTGACGTGAATGAATAGAGAAAAAGATGAGAAGCGCCTCCATCCGGCACAAACATATAATCGTCCGTTTCGGTATAAGCATTCAAATGAACATCGGTTAACGTATAAAGATCTGTTCCTCCAGTCTGTTCTTTATCATAAATATAATATTCCTCATCCCGTGGAGCTACATCCTCTTGAAGCACCTTTCCTTTCATCACGTGCATCAACACGATCTCTTTAGCTTTGTCTTTATCAATTTGTGACACACTTTCCAATCCACAATCGTAAAGATAGCGCAACACGGAATAACTCGGGAACCCCCAAAAAGTAATCTCTGACAAAGTATCCACCTGTCCCTCAAATAATTCTGTCAATCCAGCATGTTCAATCAATTCCTCAGTCAACTCCCAATTATATTTATCTCCTCGTAGATATTCCATAATCGAACAATCGTGATAAGGCGAAGCAATCCCTGTATCCCACACATCCTGCTTTGTCTCACAAGAAGCAAATATCCCTGTAAATAGGAAACTAATCAATAATTTATATATATATTTCATTTTAACTACCTATTTAAGATTTTACATATACCGATTCCACCACGTATTTTGACGCAATAATGTGTTTCTTCCTCCCAGACGATTGGGATGTACGGCAGTAAATACACATCCATCGATAATATCCTGCAAAGGAATCGTTCTGAAAGCATATGACAATTCCCGACGAACATAGTCTTCCCCGTTTCTAAGTACATCGAAATAACGTTGTTTCTCGAAAACCATCTCTTTCTCTCTCTCCTTGAAAATTGCATATTGTAATTTATTCGAGTAATCCGTATCCGCAAATTCGAAAGCATCATACAATTTCGCATTTGCCCGTTTTCTGATAACATTCAAGTCGGCGATCGCCTCTTCTGTTTTATTTAAACGGACACGACATTCCGCCCGAAGTAAATAAATATCAGCCAAACGCCAATATACTGAATTATAATCAAAATGCTCATATTGTCCCTCATAACCAGTAGCCGTTCTTACCCGCACATCACGAAAAAGATAAGGATACACAAAACCTCCAGTCACATTACGCAATGCATCATGTCCCATAGAATCCAACTTCCAGAAATAAGCCTCCCTACGTAAATCTCCTTTCGGGAACCATTCATTCACAGTTTCATAATTAATTAAATTATTTTGTTCTTGAATCACATCCAAACCTGCCCCTCTCGTCTTTACATCAACCACCCAATAACAATAAGTCAAAGCCCATGTATCCGTATAAGTAGAATTAACACTACCGATTTCTTCCCACCAAGACCTTGTTTCCATCTCAAAAATACTCTCCGTAGAATTACCTTTAAACACGTTAGTACTGATTTCCTCCGGGGTACTTACCAATCGGTACAAGCCCGTCGCCTCGCCTATTTCACTACCAATGATGGCCGTACAAGCCTCTTCTGCTTCTTTCCAATATACTGTTTCATCATAATTTTGTTGATCAGGAGTAGCAAACCATTTCCAACCCGCCTTTAAAGCACAAAGATGGGCAAGCAAAGCATTCGCAGCACCTTTGCAAGGAATATTTTTGAACTGAGGAGAATTCCCACCCGAATCTTTAATTTTATCATATCCGGGAAGTAAAGCTACTGCTCTCCGTGCTTCATTAATAGCATAGTCCAATACCTCCGGCCAAGCTGATTTGGGAAATGCAACTTCATAATTCACATCATCTCCAATAATGACACAATCACCCCACGTTTGAATCAAACGCCAATAAGCGATAGCCCGATAAAAATGTCCTTCCCCTTTATAGAAATCTTTCCTTTCTTGAGTCGCATGTATCTGGTCTGAAAACTTTATAACGACATTTGCCGCTCCAATCAATTCATACCAAGGATTCCAATCTTCATATCGGTAATAACTCGCATCCAACTCTTTATATCCACGGCTTGTCTCCGACGCACACGAATCTACATAATTTCCCATCTCTTCATTAGGAGAACCGGTTAAAAAACGAAGTTTTTGTGCACATAATCTCACAGCTGCTTCCATATCATTTTCCGTCTCATAAGCATTTTTAAATGTAGCCGAGTTTTCTGGAGTCATATCTAAAAGGTCTTCACATGACATCAAGCCCCAAAAGCCCAACACCAATATTATAAACGATATTCTCATCCCTTTCAAAATTTAAGTGTTAAACCTAAAGTTAATTTCCGAGCCAACGGATAATTAGTCCCATTATCAAACCCAGTAGTGATATTCACTGTTTCCGGATCCAAACCAGAATAATTGTCCCAGGTTAAAAGATTTTCCCCACTAGCAAATATCCGAAATTCCTTCAATCCCACCTTTTTCATCCATTTTTGAGGTAAAGTGTAACCGATTGTAAGCGTTTTTAATTTTAACCAATTCACTTTTTCCACATGACGATCTACCCAACGATAATAATGATAAGTATTTGCAGGATATTGCCAACTCGGATAATCGGCATCATTATCTCCAGGCTCGTCCCAAAATTTAGTCCCGCCAATATCCATAATAAACGGCTCTTTACCAATATTCAAATAACTGAGTGGAAGACCATTTATCATGTGCCGCCCCAATTGATAAGCAAAAGACAAGCTCATGTCAAAATTTTTCCAGCGTAGCTCACTCACCAATCCACCACTACAGAAAGGTAATGCACTACCGACATACACCTCATCGTTATAATCAACAATGCCATCCCCATTCACATCTATGTATTTATAATCTCCCGGCGTATAATAGTAAGTAGGACTTGAACCATAAGTATAACTTTTCCACCCTTCACTATTACTATATTCCACTGGTAATTCGTCTTGCTTATTCACGTATCCCTCCGTTTGCAAAGCATAAACTCCATTTAATGGTTTACCGATAATCCATCCGTTTTCATCAAAACCGCTATACGACTTGCGGAAACGGTTCCAGTTTTTCGCCCAATTCGCAGACACTCGCCAGTATAAATCCGGCTTAGAAATAATATCAGCCTTCACTAAAATTTCTAAACCTTCATTAGAGATTGCCGCTGCATTCCGCCATTGTTTAGTGTACATATTAGGAGAAGATAACGGGATCTGCATCAACAAGTCATCCGTGTAACGATAATAGTAATCTAGCACTATACCCAAACGATAGTTAAAAAAATCCAAGTCCAAACCAATATCGTACTGATCCGTATTTTCCCAAGAAAGTTCCTCGTTATACAACCCATCAAAAAAAATCGGAGTCAAAGTACCATTACCCTCGTAAGTTAGACCATTCTCCACTACACCCAAGGCTAAATAAGGATAATCGAAATGCATACCGGAACGCCCCCAGCTAGCACGAATTTTACCGAAAGACAACCACCCTAAATTATCTTTGATGAATGGTTCTTCAGAAAAAGACCACCCTGCCGCTACTGAAGGGAAATTTCCCCAACGATTACCGGCTCCGAACGTAGAACTTCCATCTCGACGATAAGCCAAGGTTAACAAATACCTTTCTCGGTAATTGTATTCAATACGACCAAAATAAGAGACCAATGACTTTTCTTGCATATCCGATTGATAATGCTTGAAAAGCACCGTATTCGTTGTCCCTCCTGATGTCTGTGTCGTATGAGTCGGCAAGCTACCTGGTGCATAATAAATCTTATCACTCGGGGAGTTCTTCGCATATCCACCATTGTACTCCATTTGATCATATTGATAAGAAATCCCCGCCATTAAGGAAAGATTATGTTCTTCACCTATTTTTTTCTTATATGCAATCAAATTTTCATTTAGCACCATTAAATTGATTCCTGTCTCCCCTACACTCTGAGACCAGTTATCTTTATCCAAATAAGAAGGCTGAAAATAATTTCGTCGTGCAATTGAGTAATCCGCAGAAAGAGAAGTTGTAATATTCAATCCTTCCATTACTTCATATCCCAATCTAAAATTTGTCCGTAGACGTACATTTCGATTTGTTTCTTTGGTACCTCTTAAATTTTCAAGAGCAGCCTCCCATGCACTCGACCCCTCTCCCGGCAATAACGTACTCAACTCAAACGGATCTCCGGGCACAGTTTCAATAGAAGGTGCAGAAGACAATGAACCACCAGCATTCGTCCCCCGCTTCCGATTTACCAAAGTCGCATTAAAACGTAAATCAACATTAAAGCGTTTCACGGGAACGACGTTCATTGTAGCATTCAAATCTATCCGTTTATAACCAGTCCCCTTCAAAACACCTCCCTCGTCATAAAAACCTAAACCTAAACCATACTGCATACGTTCGTTTCCCCCGTAAGCTTGAATATTTGCATTTGTGATTTTTGCCGTTTCATAGTACATTGGAAAAAAATTCGTAGCATTGTTGTAAAAAGGATTTAAACTATCTTGTCTCCAACTCCCATTACTCGTACTCGTCGTCAGGAAAGGAGACCAGTTGCCATCCAAACTACCTTTCCGAGTTTCGTAAATTTCTTTCAATGAAGTCGGATATTTGTACGTTTGATCACTCGGATCTAGATAAGCCCTATAATTTCTTTGAGTTGCCAATAAGCGCATCTGATTCTCCAAACGCCCAATAGTCACTCCCGGCAAACGGGGTAACTGCGCCCAGCTCTGAGAAATGTTTACCGCAAATACGGCATCTTGATCTTTTTTTCCTTTTTTAGTCGTCACGATTATCACTCCATTTGCCGCACGGGAACCATAAAGAGAAGCTGCTGAAGCATCTTTCAAAATCTGTATCGACTCAATCATATCCGGATTAATATCTGCCAATAAATTCGTTCCCGTCACTGGAGAAGCAAACGAATTTAACGGAACTCCGTCAACAACCCACAACGGATTTGAGAATCGACGCCCCTGCTCAACATCCAGAGAATTATAACCACGAATAACAACGGATGTACCACCTCCTCCCGGAGAACCGGACATCTGCGTAATATCCATCCCGGCAACACGCCCTTGTAACAAACTGGCAATACTAGAAGAAGGGATTCCTTTAAATTCATCCGCTTTGATCACGGAGATTGATCCTGTTGAAGTTCGTTTCGTGGTTGTACCATATGCCACCACCACCGCTTCATCCAATGCCTGAACTTCTTCTTCTAACGTGATCCGCAAAGTATCCTTAGCCGTTTTTTCTGTAAATTCTACCGTTTTATTCTTATATCCCACGAAAGAAAATTCCAACACACCTTTCGTTATGGGCAAATCCAAGGCGAACCATCCCTTTTCATTCGTTGCTGTTCCCAAGGATACACCTACAATTTTTACCGTTACTCCCGGCATTGGTTGTTTCTTCGTATCATACACGAAACCTTTTACCCGAACACTCTTCGCTTGCTGTTGCTCTCCTTTCTGCTCCTTGATAATCACTAGATTCCCCTCTATCAAATAAACAAACGGACTCCCTTTAAAACATTGCTCCAAAATCTCTTCTATCGCTACATTCTTCATGTCCAGCGAAACCGTTTTCATCTGCTTCACTGCATCGCTATCATACACGAACGTGTAATCACTATTTTGCCGGATATAGCGGAACACGTCCACGAGAGAAGCATTTTTCATGGAAATATCCATTTTTTTTTTGCTGCGAATAGAGGTTTGATGCGCTCAAATGCATCGTACACACAAATAGTAACACAAACCACGTTTTCATAATAATAAACATTCTAGGTAATTTCCTTCGACAGAAATCACTGTTTCTCCATTTTTTTTTCATACTTTTGTTGATAACATTAAACAATATCTCCATTGCCTTGGAGGTTGATATTTAATAAAAAGCGGAAGGTATGCCCGTACTTTCTGCTTTTTTATTCTTCCACGGTTATGATTCGACCATTGATTTTAAATTTCACCCGCCCGGTTTTCTCTATTTTCGACAACACGGTCGCTATGTTATCATAGCGTTCAATCTCCAACGAAAAATGGGCCTCTTTAGCCGACTCGCTGGCAAAGAACACCTCTACATCATACCATCGTGCCAATTTATCCATAATGTTCTCCAACGAGGCCTCCGAAAAATAACACACCCCCTCGATCCAACACACCACTTCTGTCGCATCTACATCACGAACGACGAACTGTCCATCTCCCGCAACCACTTGCTGATTGGGAGACATGATATAATGACGTTGCCCATCCGACACGTTTACACGTCCCTCCACCAATGTCGTTGTGATTGCTTGATCACCCGGGTAAGCTTCCACGTTAAAAAATGTCCCCAACACTTCGACGGATACCCCTTTCGTTTTCACGATAAAAGGTTGTCGTTCATTTTTTGCCACCAGGAAACATACCTCCCCTTCCATCTCCACCTCCCGACGTTCACTGGTAAACTGCACCGGATAGACCAGCTTGGATTCAGAATTCATCCATACTCGTGTACCATCCGCCAGTAACAACTCGTATTCCCCTCCTCGGGGAACGACCAGCGTATTATATTTCACAGGGGCAGAAACGGGTAGCGAATCTCCCAACTCGTATCTTAACCCACTCTCCGAAGCCATAATACTTGTCCCCTCACATGCAATAACCACATGACGTGTCGTATCTGTAATATCCACAGAACTTCCATCATCCAGAATCAGTTTAGCCTTATATTCCTTCACGTTATTCTCCACGGACCGAGCGATCTGCACGGGAGTTTTCGTTTCTTGAAGTTGTAAAACTCCGAATATTGCACACACGCCAACCACCACAATCGCAGCAGAATACCTCCACCAACGTATTGAACGTTTACGAGAGAATTTTTGCTGGAACATATTCCATTCCCCTGTCATATTTAACTTGCACCCCTGTCGGATATCTTCTCTTAGCCTCCCCTCGATACGGGTCACTTCTTCCCGGTGTCTCGCAGACAATTCCACCCACGCATCCAACTCATCAGCTTCTTCTTCCGAAATCGTACCGGATACTTTTCGGGCTATCAACCGGGCTATTTTATACCGTTCTGTCAATCGATTCATAAACCATCGCTTTATTTTGCCCCTATAACAACTGACTTTTTAAAGTGGGTGAATAAAATCACAAAAAAATTATACATTTGTGCATATAAAAACACGTGCGATGGATAAAATGTTGATAAACAACAACAATTTTAAATTTTTCTTCCAAGAATATTTTGAACCTGTATTTCAATTTGCTCGAAAATACACGGGAAATGATGCCATTGCCCGAGATCTCACACAGGATGCATTTATCAAATTATACGAGAGACGCAAAGATTTCGATGTCATGGAAAAAGCAAAATCTTTCCTCTACACGGCGACTCGTAATCTTTGCTTGAATCATTTGAAACATAAAAAAATTGAACATCAGTATTTTCAATCGATAAAAATCGAAGACGAGGAAGCAGAAGAACTATTTTACTTAGAAGAAGTCACCTACCAGGAGACCCTCCGCATTTTACGGGCTGCCATTGCACAGCTTCCCCCTCAAACCCGGGAAGTCATCCTTGTCAGCCTAGATGGCAAAAACAATAACGAAATTGCAGAAACTCTTGATATCTCCATCAACACAGTTAAAACTCTAAAGAAAAATGCGTACAAATTTCTACGAGAAAGCCTCGGCTCACGTAACCTATACATTTTATTGTTTCTTTTAAAAAATAAAAAAACATCCCATTTATGATTACGTACCTCCCAATGAATACATGGATAAAATTATCAACCCATCGAAAACACCAAAACTTTTTATTTGGAACTCAACAAAAAATAGTCCTATTTTTACGTTGAATAAACCATAGTCTTAAATTGCTATTTTCCTCTAATTCTATTCATGTTGCTTTTTTTAAATAACTAGAAAATGGCATCAATATCGGCATAAAAAATACTAAAGCTATTATTGAAAATAGTAATCCCCCGATCGTTCCAATGGCGAATGAAAACCAAAACTCTTCTGCTTTCGGCCCATCAATCAAAAATGGGACCAAGCCAAGTACCGTTGATATAATGGTTAATAGCACGGCAATAATCTTATGGTTATAAGCCTTCACGTAAAGTCGAACCGGGTTAATCCGATTTAGCCGTCCAAGATTTCTATTTACGAAACCATTATATTCATTAATCACGTAAATTGCCGCATTCACCACCAAACCGCTCAACAAAACAAGTGATGCAAAACCACCCGTTCCAAAATTTACCCTTGAGAAATAAAATGTCAGGAAAGTACCTATAAACGAGATAGGAATCAACGAGATAATCACAAGAGGCTGCCGCAGAGACTCAAACAGTATCGAGCAGGTAAAAAAGATTATCACAACAATCAACAGAATTAACCAATATTGGGAACCTCTATCATCGTACCACCCGAAACTCTGGTTAACCGTCCGGAAACCGACAGGCAAAATAGCATTAATCTCTTCGGTTGTCTTTTTGATAAACTTATCCGACAAATCATACGATCCCATAAAATTAAAAGCCACCTGCAACGAATACTCCTGGTTATTTTTCGTAATTCGTGCAGCAACATTGCGTTTTCCTATCTCTCCGATATTAGCATAACAAATCTGCCGATCTCCTGCAGTTAAATAACTGTTCATCAAATGCCACACGTCAAACTTATCACGTTCCGAGGAATGATAATCAATTGCAATCCGTTGATCTTTATTCCGATACGTTCCAACAGTTCCCTCATCCATCAGCGCGGCCAAAGTTGAATAACATTGTCCCAAATTCAAACGATTAAGAGCAATTTTTTCCATATCATATTTGATATACATCTCCGAAGTCGGTTCTCCTTGCGATTGCCAATAATCAGAACTTCCCAACTCGATTCCCACGTCATTCACTCGTTTATTGGCCTTGACCTTCTCGGCCACCATTTCTGCATACTTATACAAACGATCATAATTATACCCGCTCAAACCGATTCGATGTGATCTACGTCCCAATCCCAGCGAATTGGAAAATCCCCGTTCACTAACACCCGTTGTACTCCAATCTACACCGCCAATCAACAAAGCCTCTCGAATAACCTGTGATTCCAGATATTGAGGGAAAGTCCCATCCTTGTGTTCATCGGTAAATTCAACCTCGATGGAACCACTTTTACCATCCACTTGGGTCACAAAACGTTTTATCTCCTTGAATTTGGCTAAAAAACGATCCATTTGCCACATCTTTTGATTAAGCACCCCCGCATCATCTCCTTCTGTCAATTGAGCAGAAATATAAAGTTTCATCTCCCGTTCCCGTTGAGAAAAAGTACGTGATGACTGGATAGATGAAAAAAGCCGTAATGTCCCACCAAATACCTTTTCCAATGGCTGGCGTAAAGTTCCCTGACAAAAATTACTCCCTATAGTCTTATTATAAAGATCTTCATACCATGCCATCTCTTGTTTTTCTTCCATCCGGTAATAATAATCACTTTTACCTAATTTAGAAGGCAGCAAATGCACCGGGATTCCAAATGCAAGTACGAAAATGGTAATATATATCCATTTCCGTTTCTGTGTAAAAGTAATATAGCGGGTATAAAACCGACTCCAGCTCACGATTCTTTTTAAACGCTTACAACTTTTCTTCATCTGCCGACAACACAACTCACTATGATCAATAATTGCAGGCACGAAAAAAAGAGCCACAAACAATGCCACAACCAGATTAATAATAATAATCGTGGAAAAATGATTCAACGCACCTTTCACGTAATCGGGCATAAAAAAGACGATCACCAATGAACCGATTGTAGTAAGCAATGCCGCCAGAATAGCGATAAAAGCACTCCGATTGTGGTAATAGCTATAATGATCAACCATCACAATAACAGTATCGATCATAATACCCAACGAGACAGCAACACCCGCCAACGAAATCAAGTTAAGCTCAACATCAAACAAGTAATAAAAAATAACGGCTATCAACACGTTGGCAAATAATGAAATCGCTATAACAGAAAGATAACGTCTGCTCCGGCTAATAATCCAAACAAACAGGAACAATATCGCCAAACATAAAAAAGTACGTTTAACCAATTTCACAAGTTCCTCCCGTACCTCCTTAGCAGCATCATTCGTGAGTGTCACGTAAAATCCATCCGTCAAATTTGCTTGAATCTTTTCCATTCGCTCTCGAATTTCCGCAGATGCTTTAATAATATTTGTCTCCGTGTCTGCAAAAATGCTCAAGTAAATCGTATTCAAACCATTGATACGATAAAAGCTGGTTTCTTGTCGCTTTTTGTAATCAAATTTAGCAACATCATTCAAATAGATAATTTTACCATCTATTGTTGCCAAAGGAGTTTTACCTATATCCGGCCCCAACCGCTCGGTCTCTAATAATAAAGTAATACGCTCTTTATTCCCGTCACGATCAATTCGATCAACATCCCCGACAATAGAACGTTGTCCCAAAAAGTTCTGAAGTCCCGACACGATAACATTAGATTCAAGACCATACCGCTGCAATTCTATCGGGTTATACTCAATATCCAGGTAAAGTGGCATAGCCCCCCCGACCGACACATCCCGCACATAATCAATCTGTGTGAGATAAGGTTTAATATTACGCTCGACATAGTCTTTTATATTAGCGGGGTCCATGTCGGCATTGATGATATAAGACAAGACCAGTTGTGTGTTCTGTCGAAGCCCTCTCCCGATATTCCCTCCTTGTAAATAAAGACCACCCGCACCCTCCGGTAATTTCCCGGCTATCTGCTTCAACAATGATGATATTTCAAAACGCACGGCCGATACGTTAGCTTTCTCCTTAAGTACGACAGTCACACTTCCGTTTCCTTGTGATGACACGGAAGAAGTTTTCTCCACGCCCACCACCGAGGCAACCAATCCTTCTACTTTAGAAGTGATTTCCTGCTCTATGACCCGTTGTGATGCCCCGGGCCAACTAAACGAGATACTCAGCCTTTTCCCCTGTTCCGGGGATGGATGGTAAGAGATTCGTAACAGAGGTATCAAAGCACCTCCCACCACCATCAACACAGCCATTATCAAAATAAGTGAAAAGGCAGGAATACGTTCTAAAAATCCCTTTTTCTTTATATCATTACTCATAAAATCAGTGTTTACGGTAGATCACGTAATAAATTAACGGTATAAAAAACAAACTGACAATCGTCCCGACACTCATACCGATAATAATAGAAAGAGATAACGGGTACTGCAAATCTGATCCCATATCAACCCGGTTCAAGAACGGGGCAATAGCCAATATCGTTGTCAGAGAGGTCATAATAATGGGCTTTAACCGACTGTGCCCACCAGTAAAAACAGCCTTTAATAACGGCATACCATGTTTACGAAGGCGATTAATCGTATCCACTTTCAGAATAGAATCATTGATAATAATGCCACTCATCACGACCAAACCTATCATCGACATGATATTCAAACTCTCGCCAAATATCCAAAGCCCAAACAAAACGAAGAAAATATCAACCACAATTTCTGATAGAATAATAAGCGGCTGTATGATACTTTCAAACTGGGCTGCGAGAATAAAATAGAGTAACGAAATAGCAACCAACAGGATAACGATCAACTCCCGAATAGTCTCCCGACTCGAAAAATACTCTCCCGTAAAGGTCACGAAAAAGTCCTTATCCTCCTTAACGACCTCTTCTACCGTCTCCATCACCCGTTTCACATCAGCATCGTCCACATCTATAACAACCGGATAATAATCCCCCCCACTACCGGAATAAAGTTTCTTAAAATCCTCGCCTTTGGTCTCGTTGATTACCATTGAGAGAGGAATTTCAACCCCGTTACGGTTACGCACCTTACCCGACAAAATATCCGATGCTTCGGCCCGCGTATCACCCGTGGTCACGGGAACGGAATACCCCCCTTGATTAATACGAAACAAGGTATTCTGGCTAATCATATTTCTCATTTTCGCATAAACATTACCGAACGTAACCTCATGGATTGCCATTGCCTCCACATCAGCAATATAACGAATATTCTGTTCCATCATCGCCGGAGGGATCAACACGTCCGGCAGGGCTTTTTCTATCTTGTTGACCACACGAGTTACCTGCTCTACCGTCGGAGCCTGTCCTTCCTTACTATGCAATCTTGCAACAAGCGTGCTTCCTTTTTCCGCAAATATCATATTAAAAATATTGCCGGAAACTTGAAAAGAAACTTGTGCTTTCGGGTAATTCGAGACCACGTAATCCGAAATTTTCCGTTCTATCCGTTTCAAGCTCTCGGCATCTTTAGCCTTAATATAGATCACGCTTTCAGAAGGAGTGATCTCTTTGGTATGTGACATCAAAAACTGTTGAACACCCACCATCGAGGTTGTTTGCAAAATAAAACTATCTACTTGTGCCAACAGTCTATAAACACGCAGATCATTTTCTTCCAAAGAAATACCGCTATTCCAATCAATTGTCAAAATCGTATCGTCATGCGATATACGAGGCAAGCGACTCTTCTCCACCATTTGATAAACGAAATAAGCAAGAGGAACAAGTAGTACAAACCCGATAATCAGCAACCGACCATGACGTAACGTCCATTTTAACCCGATCTCGTACGGACGATAGTAGTCAAACGTGAAGAATCTCGCAATAAACCGATTCTCCGTCCATGCCGAACGTTTGCGATACATCAGATAAAAATACACGGGCAGAACAAGCACCGACACCAATAATGACGCAAACAAAGCAACCGTCACGGCCATTGCCTGATCATAGAAAAGTGCGCCAGCCGTGCCACTTAAAAAGATCAGCGGCAAAAAAACGGAACAAGTAGTCAGCACACTACTCAACATCGGGGTAAAAACCTCCCCCACCGCACTGGAAATAGCATCATCAAGCCGCAATCCTAATCGCCATTTCTGAAATATATTATCTATAACAATAATCGAGTTATCAACCATCATTCCCGTCCCGAGAATCAACCCCGATAGCGATATAATATTCAGAGATATTCCCAAAACATGAAAAGCCAAAAGCGTGACCACAAGTGACAACGGAATGGTTATAACAATCAGTACCGGAGAACGCAAATCCTTCATAAATAAAAAGATAATTAATGCCGCCAGAATAGCACCGACCAATAGATTACTACTCAAATTATCCATGGAATACGATAACAATTTGGTCTGATCCCGTGTCAACTCAAAACGAATGTTAGGATATTCCCTCTCCAAATCAGCCATCAACGTGGCAATACTTTCCTGCAAATCAGCCATCTTGGCATCGTTCTGTTTTATAATTGCCAACGTAACAGCCGGATCATCACCACTACGTACCAAACCGCTCCGTTTCGCCGGACGCTCCACAATTTCACACAACTCTTTGAATTGATAAATGCGCCCGTTATGATTGATATATATATTCTCAATATCTTCTTTCGAGATAATCCGGGAATCAAAGTGAATACTGTAACGATATTCTCCATCTTTAATACTTAATGCTCCTAAGGATACATTATTATTGTTAATCGCGTTTTCAAGCAAATTAATACCCACGCCCATAGAAGTCAACTTCGTGTAATCAGGAATACAAAGTAGCTCGGGGGTCACAACACCACTCATATCGACCATCGCCGTCTGTGGTAGTTGTTCGATACGTTTTGAAATAACATCCCGGGCAAATTGCCCCAGTTCACTGAAATCAATTCCGGCCTCACGCAGCCTGTCATGCTCTTTGGGCGCCACGTTTTTTAACGACAGGTTAAGATAAAAAGCCGGGATATCGGTCACACTAGCCTTGATCACCTTGGGACGTTCTATATCTTTGGGTAATGTTGCGACAGCTCGATCCAACTTCTCGTTCACGTCAATAAAAATGATGTCAACATTACTGTTCGGCTCAAAATCCATATATATAGCTCCCGCATCCGCCCGCGCTTCTGCCGTTATATTTTTCAATCCCGTCACCTGAGACAACTGATTTTTCAACGGTTTCAAAAGCGTGTTATCCACCTCCCGAACCGACAAACCGGGAGCCGACACCTGGATCGTGATCTGCGGGATATCAATAGCGGGCATAAGCGACACGGGCAGGTACCCCATCGCCACGATACTCAACACCACGATCGCGACAACGCTCATGGTAACCCCAATAGGACGCTTTAACAATTCCTTTATCATGATTACCGTCTATTATTAGGTGTCACATCCGTTCCGTCGGCAAGATTCAAATTATTGGATGTAATAACAACATCCTCTTCCGAAATAACCGTCTGTTTCTTTTCACTCCCTTTAATCACGTGGGAATCAATATTCGACATCACGACATCAACATACGTCCAAACCGCTTTCCCCTCACGGTAACAGAACATCACCTGAAAACCATCCCGCAGAACCACCGCATCCTTGGGAACCACGAAACTATTCTTAATCTCTCGCTCAAGTATAATCTTCACGTTCATCCCTTCCATCAAGTAGCGGTCAGCATTACGCACCCTTGCACGAATCTTTACCTGTCCGTGTTCATCAATCAAGGGATTTATCTCTGTCACATCTCCATAAAACGTCTTTTCATCATTAATAAACGGGATAATCTTCACATGTTGCCCTTTTGTCACCTCTTCGATCTCCGCCTCCAATATACTGAACTCGACATCAAAATACGAATCGTCAATTAACGTACATAACTTATTGGCGGAACGATCATATATCTTGGCATCCAGATTGGCAATACGCCCACTGAAAGGAGCAATCAAATAACAACTTGCCAAACGGCGTTTCGCTGCCTCCAACTGATCAATCGCGTTATCATAACCGGACGAAATCTTCACATTCCGCAGGATTGCCGTCGGAATCCCTGTCGTGTCTGCCGAATATCCTTGCCCGATTAACTTGTCCTGTAAATCTATATTCGCCTTTTCCATCGCCCGGTAACTTTTCTCCAATTCAACTTGAGCCTCTTTCATATCAAGAGTTGCCAGTACCTCTCCTTTTTTCACGTATCCCCCGTTACTTCCGTTGATCGCGGTAATCACGCCCGTACCGTCAAAACTGAGATCGCTTTTAAAAACCGCACGCAACTTACCGTTACATACGATCTGTTTCTGGAAAGTCCGTTTTTTCAACACTAGCGTGTCAACCGTGATTAACGGACTCTGGCTTTCACTTTTACCGATTTCTTTCTCGTCTTTCTTTTTTTCGTTACCGCAAGCGATCGCCCCCAGCACGATCACGCTCAACAACAGGCTTCTATACAGGTTCATTTTCATTATCATTAGTATTTTCACGAGTGACTATTTCTCTACTATTTTATCAAATTCAGCACTGATATCTCTTTTGGATATAAAATCGTACAGGGACAACTTGCGCAATTCGAAATAAGCGTTCCAGAACGTACGCAGTTGATTGATATACTGCTCGCTGGCACTATCCAGTTCCTTTTGGGCCGTGTTCAGGTCCGTTACCGTGATCCCCCCGTTCTGGAAACGTTTTTTGGTGATATCGTAACGCTCCTCCGCAACCTGTAAGGCTTTGGCTGATATATTACACTGCCGGGCTTGATTATTGAATTGCATCACCTTGATCCGGATATCCTGCTGGAACTTCGTCTCCTCTTGTTCCAGTTCCGTCCGGGCCAGGCGAGCCTCCGCTTCAGCCATCTTGACACGCCCGCGGCTCATTCCCCAGTCGTAAATGGGCATGGACAAGGATAACCCGACCACCTCCCGATCTTTCAAGCGACTGTACACTCCTTGCAGGTCATCCCCGGTTTGTGAGAATCCCAGGTTAGCCCTCAATTCCACCTGGATCCCCCGGTCTGCCTTGGCCTGAGCCACGCTTTTCCGCGAGTTCAATTCTTTTATTTTAAGCGACACGTTGTGAGAAGAGTTTTGCAACGCCTTGTTTAACACGAAATCGTATTCCATGAACACTTCCGGCACGTTCATCGGCGGTTGCAACTCGAAGAACGTACTTTCCGCCACTCCCAAGTATGATTTAAAATTAAAAAGCGCCACCTCCAAATCCACCTTGCTGTTACTTACCGTTAACTCCGCGTTCATCATGGACAATTCCAGCTGCAATAACTCGCTTTTAGTCACCGTGCCAATGTCATGCCGTTGTTGAGCGATCTTGTACATGCCGCGGGTATCTCTCAAGTTCTCCTCGCTTTTCCTGTAACTTGTCTGGGCCGACAAAACCGAGAAGAAATAAGAGGTCGTTTGAAGCGTTATACCCTCCAGCGATTCCAGGTACTGTTTCTTGGCCTTCTCGTACTGCAAGGGCTCCGTTTTCTTCTGCCATTTCAGCGTGTTGAAAGAACGTAGCGGTTGCGTGTAATTGATCGTGACCGGGTTCGAGTTATAAGTTTTCGTGTCGTAAGAGAACTGGTCCAGGCGGGCAAGCGAGGTGTTAAGAGACACGTTTCCCCCCGTGAGCGCAATTTTCTGGTTGATGTAAACGGACAAATCATTACTCAAGGTGTTGTTCGCCACGTAACTGATGCGCCCGGTTTCCGGGTCTCTCACGTCAACCAGCGAACGGTTATAATTACCCAGGTTCCCGCTTAAATTAAGCGAGGGCAACAACTGAGCCTTGTAGGAACGAAAACTCCAGTATTGCGACATGAAACTGAGTTGCACCATCTGGGCCTGCGGGGAACGGGCATGAGCGATCTTGATCGCCTCCTCCAGGGTTAGCTTACCCGTGACCGGGTTCTGTCCCACGCCAAAACTGCAAACTAGCCATCCCACGAATAATAGTAATAGTCTTTTTTTCATTCGATATATTTGTTATTGTATTATCATTTTAAAGTTTCACATCCAGCATTTTTCTAATTTCAAACTTCATCTCGTCCACGGCAAGAGAAGGCACCTTGGGACGTTTTCCCAGCAAAATACGGCCATAATAATTCATCATCGTCGTGTCACCCCGTTCGGCTTCCAGCTTGGTCAACAAGTAGAGCGGGTAAACACGATTCGGACACGTGTAATAAGCTCGCAGATAAGCCGTCATTCCTTGGTCATATTGTTTTAACGCCAGGTAATTATTACCCGCTATATTCCAGAACATGGGATCAGCACTATGTCTGATACCTCGCTTCAGCATAATATTACTCTCCTCGTATCGTCCCACCTTATGAAGTGAATGACCATATTCAAATAAAAATTTAAAATCATTCTTCAAGACTGGATAAAGTTTCCCGTACTCCTCGACAACGCTTTGATAATCCTCCCACGTGTAATAAACAGCGTTATTTTTCCACTTCCGGTACGCCTCTCGGCGACCAAACTCTCGAAAGTCAAAAAACAAGACCACGATACCCATTATTCCGAACATCAAAACATTCACGTAACGCCCTCCCCTTACCCGCCGATCCGGTAACTGTGCCACGGCAAAAAGAAAGACGATCGCGATAGACGGGATATAAAAGGTGTACGAGAAAAATGACGCAACAAGCAATGCCACCGCCACGCAACTATAAGCCGTCAGTCTTTGTAACTTAAAAAACAGAACCATTGCCGTTAACACACCCCCTACTGCCCCCAACAACAAAAACAAAGCAAGTGGTTCATTAAATGCAGACTCTACGACTCCTGCCATTTCTACATGGCGATTGTCCTGTTCCAACACCTTCTCTTTTTCAAAATAATCATGTTGAGCCTCTGCAAAAGCCCTCTCGAAACCATCAATCCCAACCCCGAATAAAGGAGTTTTCCAATAAGCAGACACCGTATTCTGCCAAATAAAAAGCCGTCCGTTGGCCGAATCTTTCTTTAACAGGTAAAATAACATCAAGACCACGATCATCCCCACGATACCGCCACCAATCACCCACCGTCGCCTCGTATTACCCCACGCTACAATCTCTCTGCGATAAAGTAACATCACCCCTACCAATGCCCCGATCCATCCGGCACGGCTCATTGTCGGGACCAGGGCTACCAAGGTGACACCAAATGTCACGCAAGCCGTCACGTAACGCACAAACATCAGGTTAAAACCCACCTTCCGGTATCCCTTTTTCATCATCGCAACAGCAAGCACGAACACTCCTGCCAAAAAGATACCGCAAGGTCCGGGATTAAAAAATGACCCGGTCACGACAAAACGGAGGTGATTGGAAGCCTCGTATCCTAACAGTTGCCCCAACACTAAGCAAGACTGGTAAATCCCGCAAAGCATCACCGCAAACGTCATATAATTAGCCAGCCGCAACCCCTTGATGACCCGAAATACCGCGTAAAGCGCGAAATAAGAAATACTTAAATAGAACTCTCTACTCTGCATCGCATGAGTCAAGCTTGCATGAATCAACAAGTAAACAAACAACACGAACACCATTGCATCTCCCCGGTAAAGCGCTTTAGGAGCTTTTACCAAACACACTATCGCCACCATTGCCCCTAACAACAAAGCAAAGTAGTTTGAGATGTCGATCCCTCCGTAAAGGCCATCCGTCACTTGAAACTGACTCAGTAAAAGCATACATCCCCCCAAAAATACAATGGCTCTCATCATCATTAATCATTCTTTAACAAATCATCCACACTTATGGTTGTCAAACACGTTTTATCCCCATCTTGGTTCACCAGCAAAACCTTATCATCAAAAGCATACACATCAACAACAGAATCCGAAGGGGAAGAATCAAACATAAATGATGCTGTTTTACCATTTGATTTGTCATAAACCCCCAAACACTTTTTTTTCTTCCATAAAAATCTAAAACAGAAATATTTATCCGATTCGTAAATATTCGATACTAATATGGCATAATCCTCCTCACTACTATTAATGAAATCGATACAATCATATTCGTCTCTCCAACTCAAATCAAAAGGCATATTATTCTCACCAAAATCGATATTGTATTTTACCGACACATTTTGCTTATCATCAATGGCATAAATATTATTATAGAAATATCTGTAATATAGTATTTCACTAGGACGATACATGAAAAAAGGGTAACCGATATAAATCCCGGATTTTATCTTTAAATCCCCGATTTCTTTTACAAATTCAAAATTTTTATCATACAAATTCAACTCACAATCTTCCATGCCACCATACGCACGTTTCCCCACGTAATTACCCTCAACAGTTTTTATTAAAACTTGGAATGGATTGTCTTCTCCCTTATTCGTGACAAAGGTTACATCAGAATTTTTTCCATTTAAATCGCATCGAAAAACTTTTTTATCCTTTACATCATACATACAAATAGTCTTCCCCTCGACCCAAGTATCCCAAAGATGGAGAAATGTTCTATTTTCTCCCCATTGTCCTGAAAAAGACATCTTCTGAGTACCGGTTTGCACATCAAACCCCAAAACCTTATTTTTACACTGAACAATATATTGATCTCCAGCAAGCAAAACTTTTTTCACCTCATCAATCAATACCGACGTTCCATCATTCGTTAAGCAAATTTGTCTGGCATACTCTCCATGCATATCTATTTGATGCATCTTTTTCAAATCCATTCGAATGATCGTTTCACGACTTACTTCAGATTGTTTACAGTCAAGAATACAGCTCAAAATTGCGCACACGATTAAATATTTACTCATACGATTCTCTTTATTTCATTTATTTACTTTCTTCAATAACCTATCCCAACGAAACTCACCGCTTTCACGATCACGGGAGTAAGTGATGTGAGTAACCACCCCGACAATAAACTCTTCAGGAACGAAACCCCAGTAACGGGAATCGTTCGAATTCAACACCTGATTTCCGCAAAAGAAGTAGTAATTACCTTGAAACGTATAACTGTCTATCGGTTTCCCTCCCAACGTCAGCTGGCGTTGAGCGTTAACCCTAAGTTTTTCACCCGTCTCGTATTCAATCACCAACCGATAGAGTTGAAAATTAACGGTATCAAGTATCACCTGTCCCCCCTTCCGAGGCACGTAGAGAGGTCCGAACTCCTTGATTGTCCAACTGTAATGCCGGAAATCAAACGGAAACGCATGTATAACCGTATTAGCGATCAACGAGTCTGGTGTTTCCGACAGGCGGCGTTGCTCCTCTTCGACACCAAAAATTCCATTATAATTATTATTCTTAAAATACCCGTTTCGAATCTCGACCGTATCCCCCGGCAGACCGATACACCGTTTACCGTAAACGTAATTGATCTTAAACTCGATCCTGTACTTACTCCGGTTGATCGGGAAATTAAAAATCACGATATCATTGTGTTCCACCTTACGCAACCCCTTCATTCGATGGCACTCCAACGGATCTCCGTCTTTAAAGTCAAGCCTGTCATAAATCCGGGCTCCGGCGATCAGCTTATTCACAATCACGTAATCCCCCGGTATCAAGGTGGGACGCATCGAATCCGTCGGAATTGCGAACTGATCCACCACGTAAACACGCATCGCGATAATAATTCCGATCACCACCCCGATTCCAATAAAGGTGTACATCACCCGTAAGATAATATCCCAGAAATCCAACCTTTTTTTCATTCCTCCATCTTTTTGCGTCCATAAAATAACAACACGCCCATCACCAACAACACCCCGAAGAATGCCCCTCTCTTCCATCGTTCCCCGCTTAATTCTTCCCCGTATCCTCCATCAAAACGATAAGGCGTGTATAACAAATTCCATTTCCCCACAATACGCCCATTCGCAAAAGCAACTACCCCGGCAGCCGTCCGTAAAATCGATTTCAGCATCACGTTATCCATAAAATAAACCGGGACATCGCTACAACCGGGTATCGCAATACCACCTTGAGAGGTTGCTACAAACAAATTGATTTTTCCCTTTTCATATTCCTCATGTAAAGCGGCTAACTTACCACTCTTCTCCGGTGTTATCTTTTCCTTTAACCCGATCATGTAAGTAGGCTTTCCCCCTACAAACACCGTTTCCGTGACATCATTAAAACCGGAATCATAAAGACGAACCACGTTTTTTGCCTCAATCTTCGTACCTACATTATAGGGTAAAAAATCAAAAGACGGCAAATAAAAATAAGAATAAAGCGGCACGAAGAACGCCATCACCAGCACCCCGATAGTTAACCCGATCTGCCGATAATTAAAATTGTTTTTAGCCTGCCTGAAAACATTCCACGAATGAATCCCGGCCACAACAAGCAAAAGAATATTCTTCGCGAAAGTAGCCCCATTGGAAAGATGGATAGCCTCCCCGAAACAGCCGCATTCATTGATCCCGCCTATGGGTCGATATAAATCAAGTAAGTCAAGATCGTGAATCCAAGAATAAAAAGAGTCACCGTTACCGCCGTAATCCTACGCCATAATCGCAGCAATAACAACATCCCCAAGGTCATCTCGGCAACACAGAGTAACACCGAAAAAGACACTGAAAACTCCCTCCAACTCGAAAGCTGAAACATCCCCAAGTATTCCTCGATCTTATACGAGAATCCCACCAGGTCAACCGCCTTAACAAAGCCGGACACGACAAACAACACCCCCAACACAACATCCGACCACATTTTCTTTACAAAGTTCCTCATCCCCAAAATCAATTAGTAATATACTAGCCAAACTATTCTTAACCAAACTCGCTTACCCTAAAAATCATTTTGTTACATATTTCAAAATTGTCACTCCTCCATTTTCCATATGATCTTCCACTTCTTTCGATGCACGAGGGAATCCGTCGTTTACCAACATTTCGTACTCACCGAAAGAATTCAACAGGCAAATAAAGCGTCCTTGTTCATCAACACCCAAGGGATAAGGCATAACCATGCTCTCGCCATCATAATTTTGCGTCATTACGTTATCCTTCATGGAATACAAATAACACCCGTAAGTATCTCGACTCAAAATTTCAAGGGCTATATAGTTTCCATTCGTAACAGGTGTCTCTCCAATATAATAACTCCCGCTTTGATTTATCTTTTCCATATCATCTCTATATTTGTCCGTAATCTCCTTATCACCGAAATCAACAGCCACTATTTTAATACTGTCCCCTTCGACCCGATCAATGACCGAAAAGTAGCTGGCCCCGCACCAATGAAACAAGATTTTCTCCCGTGACGACGAGAAATAGGTCATCTTTCCAATCGGGGCAAATTCATTTTCCTCGTACGGGAACAACTTTTTTGTAATGTTCAAATCATTATCTGTAAAAAACAGCCGGTATCTCGCTTTGTTGAGACGATACTCTTTGTTGGCAGGCGAAAACGCGAACACGTACCCACCACGATCCAGCCCTTCCACATCCCACGCCACGAACGGCATCTTCTTGTTCATCAGGAAACGTCCTGTTTCAGCATCATAAATCTTAAAAAGATGATTACCATTGTCTATGATGCCGATCTCATGATCCGTCACGCAAAAACTCTTGATCTCCAAATACTCGTTAGCAGCCCGTCCCCGGCTGTTTAACGTGAACAAGAACTTTCCGGCATCACTATAAACAACAATTTTATGTTGAAATAAATCCCCAACAAATATCTTCCCCTCCCGAAACACGACTTTTGTTCCATTAGAAAAATAAGCCAGCGAGTCCGATTCCAAAGGGAGATATGATACCGAATCAATGTCTTGTGAAATTGACGCTATCCCCTCCTCTTTAAATGTAATCACTTTATCCGCATGTACATTCTCTCGCATGTTTGAATGACATGATGTGATCATGCACAATACGATACCAAATTTAAACTTCATCTTCATATCTAATTTCCCCAGTAACAGCATCGTTATCGAAGACGTAAACATCTTATTAATCACTTTTTACGAACATAATAACCGACACCCCTATACTACGCCTCAACCACATTTTCATTACAAAAATCAGCATTATAAGATTAAGTATCCTCTGTAAAAATTATTGTGGTTTACCTAATTTCTCCTCCACAATTTTATAAAACATCTCTTCAATCCTTTTATTCTGCATCGGATTCCCAACCAAGATTACATTATTATTCTTATCTAATAGAAAAGAATGAAAAGATCTGTTTTTAGGAAGATGAGGATTCAATTTTTCAAATTCTCTCAACGTGTCCAGTACTATAGGATACTCAAACATACTATTAGCTATAGCTAACTTAATACTGTTCAAATCCTTTTTGACAGGTGAAAATATAAAATAAAATCTCAATTGATTATTAAATTGATTTGCATAATCAATAAAACTATCCCACAAATTGATCTGATTAATCGCACAAGACGTACAGCCGACAGAATCTGTATAAATAACTAATTTAAGAGCTTTTTCATTCATTTCGACTTCATGCAATTCTGTACTTTGTAACAAAACTAATCCCTTTGAAGGTAATTTTATCTCCTTCGATTGCAGAGCTTTCATTTCTTTTGCAAATTGTTGATTCCGATTTGTACAAGCAACAAAAAGACATAAAATTATACCTATAAAAAAACACTTATTGCCTTTCATATTCAAATACTTAATTTATTTCTCAACCTCCACAATCAGCTTTGCGACATGCTCTTTATATTGTGTATTGGTGTTCAATACAATATCAATAACATTAATCCCGACTTTTCCTTTAGTATCAACAGTGATCGACATACAGTTAGTATCTCTAGGAAGTGTCCTTGGCTCTTTTAGCACGACTGCTGTACAGTTGCATGATTTTGTTATATCCTTAATAATTAATGGAGAATTTCCCGTATTTGTAAAAAAAAATTTTTGTTTAATAATTTCACCTTCCTTCACAACACCCAAGTTTACAATTCTTTTACCAACAAACACTAATGTAGGCATCTTTACATCGTGAATGGCAAAACAATTAATGGACAGCATTAAAACAATAATTATAACCACTCTCATAATTTATAATTTAAATTTAATAATACGAAACTGCTCCAAATCCACATTGACGGGAAGAACACCATAGTAGCATCCATTTGAATACCCTATAATGTATACTTCCTCCGAAAAACTAACATCTCCAATTAAATCATCGTCTTTATAGATTTGAAGACCATAGCCAATATCACCATCTTTTTTATATGACCGAAACAAATAATCATTTACTACCTTTATACGCTTGTAATACCCATATTTCTTTTCATGTTGTATACGATTCGAAGAATAATCTTCAAACGTCTCTGTTTCTGGATATTCTCCATTTATTGAAGATGCTGCATAGCCTATACTTTTTAGCAATTTACCATGATGATCTCGAACATAAATCAGAGAATCTGCTCCATACGAACAATAAACATGATCACTTTTCGTATCAAAACTTAACAAAGAAAAAGTAGGAATATTCTTTTTCCTAAATATTGGTGGATAATGACCAAATAATTTCCCTGTTTTACGGCTTTGAATATCTATCATCAAAAAATTATATGATTTTAACCAAAAATCCTGAGCATTTGCATTTTTATAAAAACCATTATAATCTATATGCTCTGTAATTACAGGAATAATAATTTGATCATTCAAAAAACGAATACTTCGTGCATTAATAAAAAATTCATACATCCTAAATTGCTCCGGATCAGGACTTCGAAGCAGATTATCCCACATCTGCGCATCACCATCTATATCTCCAAATAAAATATATGATTTATCTTTCTTAAAACACTCATTAAACAAACTTATAATCCATCCTCGATCTATAGCAACAAAATCTCCTCTATCCGAAAAAGAAGCAGCAAGCATCGGTTTTAATATCTCATTCGGCCCTCGCCCCCGCTCTATATGTTTTTCTATGTATAGGCCATCAAGATCAAATACTTTAACTCCAACAAGTGCTTGATCTATAAAATAAAGTCTACTATCCTTTAAGAGCCACTCTCCTTCTAAAGAAGTAAATGACGCATCAATAAAAATCGTATCTAAAACGATCTTCGTTATTTCGATGTTCTTCTGTCCATCATGCTTGATATTTACATATTCATCTACAAATGTTGCTTTATCACATGCAATACAATTTAAACACAACAAAACTAACACCCAATCCAATTTATTTTTCATTTATTTCAATTTAATTGTTGTACATTTATACATTAATAATTATTCTCTATCTTCATGTATAATCTTAAGAACCCGAGGAACACGCCGATAAAGATTCCGTATCATATTATAAAATTCACCTTGATCAACATCATAAAGAAATTGCATATCAAGTCCATTTTTCTCCGCTTGTTGTATCAATGAGCGATCGGGCAATGAAAGTTCTCTAAATAATTTTTCTTTATCAATATCGCCCCATTTCATTTTTGTCCATGCCTTGAGATCAAATGGTGCTACATAATAAAATTTATCCCATGCATTTAGAGCCAAATAAGGCATTACCTGACGCTTCTTACTCTTATCAAGTACTATAAATTTATCAAATTCATAGTATTCAAACTCTTTCAGGTTATTCTTAATCGGATTGCGTCGTGGATTTAGTGTTACCATATAGAAATTAGCCTCCACTTGCGGATCAATCCATTCTACATTCAACTTTATTGACTTAGTAAAAATTTGCTTATCTTGACAACAATATGTAACTTCTATTACATGATGTGTTGCGGAAGGTAATAATTTTCTCACTTTCCACCGAGGAAACATGGAGTATTGATCTTGATGATTCTCCATCACAACTTTTTCCACTAATTTGGTTGTCACATTATAATAAAAGATTCCCTTTCCATAAATTTTAGTATGTTTAGGGAAAGCTTGATCTTTTGTCTCGAAATTAATAACATATATTTTATCATCACCTCTCTTATAGGAACTGTTTACAGAATAGGAAAAATTCTTCAAATGCGTTGGATTTAATGGAGAAAATATTTCTAAAGCACGTTTCATAACTAGAGCATGCTGATCAGGATAATCATGATACTCTATTTTCATTGATTCCTTACTAAACATCTGAACTTGAGAGCCAGGCGGTAAAAATACTGCACATTTAGGTAAAACTTTATTATTTATTGTAACAAACGGATCACTCCTCATCACCGAGATGGGTAACCAATTCAACGAATTTTTATCCTCAAAATAAAGTTTCTTATTCGACTGATTAAAATTAACTGAAAAAAATATCCCTTGCAATCCGGTAAACTCCCTATAGCGCTCATTACTCTTGAGAGTACGCAAATGAATTACCGATGATGCATAATTTTCCGCATAATTTTGTGAAAAAATTATAGCCATTTCTTTGACCAAATTTTCCGCCACTGATGCCGGATAAACCGAGACATCCTCTAGCACCACCATCATTGGTAAAAGTACTAATTCCTTTCGTTTCAACAACTCGCCAAAAGACATTTTCAACTCTTGATAAAATATAGAACGAAACGTTAGCGTATCACAAAATTGACACCTCTCCGGATCAATCCATAGACATCCATTGGCATCCGACATAATATACAACTGCCGCTTTTCGCATGACACCGTAATATATTTAACTGGTTCTCCATCTATCGTTTTTAAAAATAATTGACGAATTTGTGCTATTGCTGGTAACTGCATGAACAACAAAAGCATCATTATCCTGATTATTTTATTGGAAGAATACATATTCAACATTGTATTTAAGACAATTCCCTATCTGCACAAACAGAAGTGGGGATTGTCAATCAACAAGTTAATGTAGTTTCTGGCAAACATCATTAGCTGTACTGCAGTCTAAAGCATCACCACCAGTTCCAGCAGTAACCTTTGAACACAATGGTCGAAATGAAATATTATTTCCACCATAACAACGTTTATCATCATGACACCGACAAATTACGACAGAACCAACACCTGATTCACCATCTGTTAATGCTTCAACATTCGCTAGCATGAATTTTTCAGCCTCAGACATTGTTACTTTTCCATAAGTTGTAAATCCCACATACCCAATCGCACAACAAAACATAAATGCGATCATTAATTTCACTTTATTCATTGTTTTATCTATTAGTTTATTTTCACCCAATTAAGCAGAGGGACAATTCGCCCGATATACATCACAATCAGTTGATCCATATAACTTTATACAAGCCGGACGAAATGAGATTTGATTACCAGCATAACAATGCCCATCGTTATGACAACGACAATGTAGCCATCCACTTGTTCCTCCTTCATCTTGTGTCAATGCCTCCACATTCGCTTGCATAAACTTCTCGGCTTCCGACATGGTCATCTTTTCGTGAGTTGTATAACCCACATACCCCATTGCACAGAACAAAACCGATGCAACTAAAATTTTTACTCTTTTCATTTTTTCTACTTTTTTATAACCAAAAGACTTTCCTTTTCGTTATTATTGTAAGCTTTTTCGTAGTCCTTTCTATTCGACTTGATTCAAAACCTTGTTTTGATAAAGTCACGGATGAAAGGGCTACCTTTTTCATCCGTTTCGATTAGATTAATTTTCTCTCTTTATCCTATCTTCCGTTCTTTTTATTAATTAAACATTATATTTTACCAGAATCGAACTCGTCCATTCATCAAGGTAAATGGACGTTCCTCCTTTCCTTCTGTCCGATTACGCAACCAGTACAACGCTCCCGAAGGCACATCATCATATTCGATATAATCTGTCGTGGCCACTTTCCTACCCAACGACACCCACTCGCCTTGATCAAAATACAACAACTCGTAAGTATCACCCGGATAGACTCCGTTTTTATCATTTTGAGTAATATACTTCACAACATCAACCGAAACAGGCTCTTTAAATTCCACTCCCGCAATCTTGGACAACGTCCCAAAATCCAATAAATCGTCATTAAATATATTTCGAGAAAGTAGTCCATTTTTATCCATCTTACCTGTAGGGTCAATGGTAAAGGTACTTTCCGCAGTTAATACCTCCCCATCCTGCATGAACTTAATCGATGCAAATGCCGGATAATTATAATTTACTTTCTTAACCATCCAGAACTTATACTTCTTTGTCGTGTTAACACACAATGTATCGTATGTCATGTAATTATAATGCCGAATCACGGCTATCGAATCATAAGGCTCTTTAGACAAATCATTAGTAGCATGTAACTGTACACCTATAATTGCCGCACCATTATAATCTCCTGACGGATTATAAGTGAATTTACGATTTAAACGCAATTTTTGTAATCGCTTTTTATCTGGAACAAGAGGTTCGACCTCGCCATTCGACCTTACCCACAAGGGATAATCCGCAAATACCTGATGCTTACCATCATAGTAACATGGCATATACATTATATCACGACCAATCTTTTCAAACATCACCTTTCCTCCCCGCATCTCACTCCAAGCAATTTCATTCCATGCCAAATTATTAAATACACATAAATAACCGTATTTCGTATTTGATTTAAATGTTTTAAATGTATAATTCAAGTCAACAACATTCTCATACTCTTCCGTTACATCTATTTTATATGGATCTCGGATAAAATGTGGAATAAAATTATCTTTATCATCCGGTATCGGATTAATAAAACTAGTTTTACGGTACACCTTAGCCGTATATGGAGTATATGAATAATAACACTTACTATTCACGTATCGATGATCTCTAAGAATCGTCCAATAATGGCGATTCTCTTGTGTCGGATAGTGAGGGACAAAATCTACCGCTGTCGGAATGCCAAATATCCGATTAATAATTTGCGTACTATAAGCTCGATCTATACAGTCCGATTTATACTTCCTCAACAGCGAATCCGAAAATTGTTCCTTAAACTTCTCGTAATTGTAATAAGTGGGAACTTTAGCAGAAATATAACCTTGGTATCCCCCCAAACTAAATCCTAGCTGATCTCCTTTATCAAAATTATACAGATAATAATAGGCCGAATCCTTCCATTCGATTAAAGGCTCATTATTAATCCTGTAAGGCAGGATATATTTAAAAAAATCTTCACACGACAGATCGTAATGATTTTTTATATTCTCCCAAATCACAAACGATTGTTCAATATTTCTTATTAAATAATCGGATGTGATCTTATGTAAGTCATATTCAACGGTATTACCCCCCTGAGCAATAGCAACACGGGCTGCCATTAGGTAGAACATTAACTTAACTGCATCAGGTTGATCCCGTAACGTGGTATCAATATCCCGCTTTAACCTGTCCATCGTCTCTCCCGCAACGGCATAATGTGCCACCATGTTACTAATCAAATATTCCGCCGCCTTCAATTTCAATGAATCAGGTTTTTCTTCACGGTAGTAATCCAACACCTTTTGAAGTTCTCCTCGATTATCCCCACTCAATTTCAAAGCACTATTTACATCCACGAGCATGGGAACCACGACCACATCACGATGACAACCCGTCATCGTGACACCTAATGTCGAAAATAATAAAATAGCGAAAATCAATTTCATATTTTCAGCTCAATATCTTTTTTTCAAAATAATTACAATCTCAACTTAACCAGAGATACCCCGGCATTACCGGCAATTCCATACAATGCCCCTTCATCACAATCATAAGTGATCCCCGTTAAAGCAACATTGAAATCAAGAGTTCGAACCAAATTCCCCTCCCAATCGTATTCAAGCAAACGGTTCCCTTCAAAAGCTCCCTGCCTGTCTCTCTCGTAAGTTTTACCCGAATACAGCGCATACACGCGCTCCGATGTCACCGCAATGTCCATAAAACCAAAACGATTCTCTCGTTTATACAAAACACGGGGAACGGGAGTTTCTGAAATCTCCGTCATAGGATAGCTCAAACGTTCCAGTTTCACTCGTTCGATGCCTCCCGGAATTAATCGACAAAAATCAATCACACCACTATACATATCCGCACACACGAACGCTTGCCCGTCAGGACGAACCCGTAAAACACTACTAGCATATAACATTCCTTTCGTTTTCTCCTGCAAACCCGGATATTCCAGACAATCCGGATAAGACAAGCAATAACGGGCTGAACCGTCAGCCAAAGAGTAAAGCAAATAACGCCCCTCCGCGTAAAATCCCGTGGAGATAACAAAATCGTCTGTCTTCACCGCTATTAAATGTTGCTCACCTTCGGGAAGCTGTACAATCGTCTCTTCCGTTGTACCCCGTGTAAGCGGGGATATGGGGCTCTCGATCAATTCTCCGGTTCTAAAATCCAACGCTGTCACACTTTTCCCGTCAAACGAATTGAAAGAACTTAACGCTCGAACCCGCCTTGAAGAATTACCTTTCTCCAAAGAAAAATCCTCTTGTAAAGGACTCTCTAGATCAAGAGCTCGTGCCACCCCTTCCTTCATGTATGTTGTCCCGACTATTAACTTATTCCCTTGTTTGACAAACCCGCTCACATCATAAAGCCCGGCCTGGGCTAAATCCGTCAAACGAACTACTTTCACCTGTTCGCTCTTTACCATATTCATGCTCTCGTCACCCATGTAACGATCGGAACACCCGAGCAAGATGCCTCCGAATAGCACGTACAAAAACTTTTTCATCTTATTTTTAATGCAACACCATCTATATCAATCCCATTCATAAAACAAAATCCACGAGCCGAGACACAAGGATAATATGGATTTTCTTCTTCAGGAGAAGTCAAAGCCTCGACATTTTCCATCTTTAAAATTTCCCAATTCGTTTTTTGATGAATACTCCGGTTCAAACCGATGATAACTCCCGTTATCAGTAACAAGAACACCACAATTTTCAAACATTTATTCCGCATGACACATTTTATTTTCTATTTGTGACAAAGATGAGTGATTTATTTTCAAAAAACGAATAAAAAGGTTGCTTGGAGGTTGCTTTCTTCGTAACTTTGAAAATATAAACTTAAACATGAATCGGCGCCTAAAATATATTATCATTCTTGCTGTTTGCATTATCCTAGGTAACCAGCTCATTCACTTGTACTATTTATACAAGGAAGAAACAACTCAATATATATATCGGCAAAACAACATGATTACGGGAGCGGTTTACGAATTTAACATGCAATCGACGAATACTGCTAAAGGCGATCTTGTCAGTTACGATGCCTCAGAGAGACAATTAGTATATTATATTGACAAAAAAATAATAAGCTTTCAATTAAACCTAAAAGCCGATGTTCAACAAATCAACAAACAGAAAGCTTACGATATTCGAGACCCACAAGTATGGACCTTAAAAAGTCTCTACCTCCATTTGCAGGCAAAGCAAGATTCCATGCACCTAAAAGATTGTTCCATACAATTTGTTATTCAGGACAGTACCGGGAAAATAAAAGATTCCTACCCGGCACACCTCGCAACACTATCCTTTCATCCCAAATACCAAACAACTCTCGGTTTCATTTCCGGTGATACACTATATGCCGGATACGACTATTCTTACCGGGAACTTATTCAAGCAACGATTGGGCAGATTCTTATAACCTTTATGATCACCGCTCTACTTATTATTTGCATCATCAACCTCTGCCGAACGATTCGTGACGAGAAAAAGAGCGGAGAATACCGAGAATTATTTATCAGCAACCTAGTACACGACCTGAAACGTCCCATCGAAGACGTGATTAAAGTACTATACCTGCTCCGTGATTTACCTCCCGAAGAGCAAACATTATTTCTCAAGCAAGGTCGAGCAAAATTAGACAATATATTACAATCTATCAATCGTATGTTGCTTCAATCGACAGATGCTCACGGATTACGATTAAACATCAAGGATATTAATCTTCAGGAAATGTTGGAAACATTGCAACAAAAAGATCACTGGAGTGCAAATAAACTATTCGACATACAAATCGATTTTCAATCAGATGACCCGATGATCACGGGAGACCGTCATTTTTTATTGGCCGTTTTCCAAAATTTCATCGACAACGCCTTAAAATATTCCGGGGATCAGGTAACAATACATATCACGTGTACAGAACCGGATGCCCGACACGTGCAAATCAAAATTGAGGATAACGGGTTCGGCATTTCTTCTAAAAACTTACAACACGTGTTCGAACGTTACCACCGGGGAGATCACCAAGAGAACAAGGAAATCAAAGGTCACGGACAAGGACTACATTACGCCCGAACCGTGATTCTCGCCCACGGGGGAACAATCAATATTGAAAGCGAAGAGGGCAAAGGAACCGCGATATTGGTCAACTTACCCAGACGAGCTAATGTCAAAAACAAATATAAACACTAAAAACATGGACACCACGATCAGAATACTTTATGCCGAAGACGATGCAGACGGAGCTAAATTAACGAAAATGATTCTCGAAAAAGAAAATTTCGAAGTAGAGATTGCCCCGAATGGTGCTAAAGCATGGGATGCATACAAAAAGCAGAAACCGGATATTCTCCTAGTTGACTTGGATATGCCCAAAATAGACGGACTGGAATTAACCCGAATGATACGGGAAAATGACCGGCAAACCCACATCATCGTGTATACCTCTCATGGGGAACCCGCCAAAGAGATCGCCGTGCTGGACGCCGGAGCCGACGAATTCATACCCAAAGGCTCTCCCGAAATATTGATCGCACACATGAAACGCCTTCGGGATAGAATAAAAGGATGCATGAACATTCCCCACCTGTACCAACTATCGAAACACACGACATACAACAGTATCACCCGGGAAGTGACAATAGACGGGATTACCAAAAGATTACCAAAAAACGAAGGACGTTTCCTGCAATTATTATGTGCGAAGAACCATGAAATAGCCGACAAATCCTACCTCATCATAGGAACATGGGGCAAAGCAGACAAAAACAAAGAACCGGAAGTAAAAAAATACATCAGCCGGTTACGTGGTTATTTGAAAGCCGATCCCTCGCTACAAATTGATCACGAGGGAGACGGTTACATATTAATATGTCTTGCCGATTAGTTTTCGCCAATCATCCGTGAAACATATTTTATAACCGCTCCCCATCCGACAATACCCCATAGTTGGGCTATCGCCTCTAGCCCCTTTCGCTGCACCATGAACATACCATGAACACGGTATCAACACAGCATGAATACAGACAAGTATTCATGGTGAGAAGATGATATGTTAGAACTGTCACTTTGTCCGGGAGTAAACATAGCTCAAGTAATGGCATGAACCAGAGTTTTTATTAGACGGCCTATTCCCGCTCCAGTTCCGCCTTGATCTCATTTATCACGCTTTGAGGCCGCAACGGATATCTCAATACCCTGCTCGTCACATTCCCGGCCTTATCTATAATTTTATACGTTGGGTATCCACGTACCTCCATCTTCTCGATAATCATCTGCTGTTGTAGAGGAGGTAAATTATAATGCACGATATTTTTTCCCGTAAGATCGAATTCCTTGATAACATTTTTCCATGTCTCTTCGGGTGAACTATAAGCAAAATACATAAATATCACTTTCTCGTTCTCGAACACTTTCTCTATATCACCCATCAACGCCAACATATCCTTACAAGGTTCACACCACGATCCCCAGAAATCGAACAAAATCACATTTCCTCGATAAGGTTCAATCAACGCCTGCCAAAGAGAATCGGCATCCGAAATATGACTAAATTGCCCTACATCAATCAGACTTGCCTCGTAAGCTAATTTTTTATCGGCAATCTTCTGGTAGACAGCACTAGCCTGTTTCACCTTCCGGTTTAATATCGGATTCGAAATTCTAGCATCTGCCAATTTCATCATTCCCGGTAACAATGGCTTATGATCATACTCCATTCCTGTCATAAACAATTGTGCATAGCAAAGTTCTTTCAATAAAAGATCGGGTACCAGCGTGTCATAGAGTAATAACTCGTATTCCCGGGTTATAACCTCCTCCTGTTCCCGCACTTCCGGCACAGAGCGATAAGCATTCACTTTACCATAAAGCATAGATTTGTCAGCTACCACTGTCTAAAACGCACTTGTATCCGTAGTTTGCCGCCGACTCAAGTCCAAAATCTTCCGGTTGATATTTTCACAAATTGCAATATCTTCTGTTGTCAATTCCTCAAACCTTCCTCCCTCCTTCAATCTCCTTAACGCTTCATAAAAACGATCATCGGGAATATAAACCACCCCAACCCCATCAACATACCTAAATTTCTGATGATCCACGTAACTGGTATAATCTCGCAAAAATGTTGAGAAATGTTGAGTTATAAAATAACATAAAGGTTCATTTACCGAAAAATGAGAGTCCACATACTCCATGTATTCAGGCTCAAACTTTTGCCTCCTACCTAGATTAAATCGATTTTGCATCAACGTCGCCGCAAACCTGTATTTCCATTCATTCTCTATAGCCACCTTGCATCTCTTTGAAAGATTCGGGTATTTTCCACAAATTGAATCAAAACATACCACCGACTTCAAATAATCTGCCTCAGCCAAGCGTAAGAACTCCATATCCGAATGGGCAATCTCCCTCAACTCATACATATCTCTCATCCATAATGGATAAGGGAAACACGTGTACTCCTGATGAAAACGAGCATTCTTTCCCATGAACAACACATCCTTTTTCCCGTTAATCATCTCTTCTTTCGAAACATTCGGAACCGCTTTCCAGTCCGAGGCATCCGCATATAACAAAACCGTCTCCCCCGGCTCAACAATAATATTTTTCCACATCCGTCCCCATGCCAATCCAACCCGCTGAGGTGCGCTCACGGTAAAACGAAGTGTAAACCTCCCGGAAGAATCGACCGGAACAACTATTTCCCCATCATCTTCTTCCAGCAATCCATTATAGCTACAAGTAAACGTGTATCCCCGCAACGCCGGGAGTATCACCTTATCAAGATTACGAATATAACCGCGTATCGTGACGGTATCGGTGATCACGAGAGGTCTTGAAAACGAAACAGTATCATCTCCTACCCACGCAACAAAATCTTTACCATCACATGGCCGAAATACTTCTCCTTTTGCGCCATCACGTGCTATAGAGATATTCCCGTTCTTACCCTGTTTGATCTTGAGTTCTATCGTCTGATTGCCATTTTCCAATACAACCTCCATCCGTTTTTTCCCAAATCCCACTCGTTTATATTTCCAGAAATCAGAGAACGCAACAGCCCCATCTTCATAAAAACCATACTCCCAAGCTCCCGTTCCGGAATTCGCCCAGTTACCCAAAAAATTACTGTTTATAACTTTTTGCCCCATAACTACCGAGGGTATCACAAACAGCACAAGAAAGGCCAGTTTTAAATAATTCATACATTTACATTTTCATTATACCTTCACTCGAAATCATCCGAGTGAAGGCTATAAAGGTAACAAATATATCTTTACCTTCGTTTGGGTTTCACTTTTAAATCCGGGTGACGCATATCATACACCTTTTTCCCGTATTCCGGAGTTGCGACCAAATCAGTAGGGATTTGCCTTCCTTCTTCCAAGGCTCGTTTCAACAAGTATTCCAAACCCTGCACATAATAAAAATGAGGCATGGCATCATCCCGATCATACATATTATAAGCAACATATCTCAATCCTCGAACTTTGTTTACCAAAATCTCATAAGGCAACTCTTTATCGGTGTATTCCGGGGAAACTCGCACATAAAATGCAAGTAATTTCACGAATTTATGCTGGTCAATCGACGGGTCTGCTTTCAAACGCTCGACTTCGGCAAATGCCTCATCATACTTTTTCTGATTAAAAAGATCAGTCATCACACGCATCTTGATATTAAAATCTTTTCCCTCGAAATTGCATAATTCTTTTATAAACGGTACCGGAGCATAAGATGTCACCTCCGTCAATTTCTCGTCTACTTCCTTTTTACCGAATAATTCCGTGAATCGCACGTAATTATCGGAAACTTCCTTCAAATAAGGATTTTGGTATCCCGTGATACATTTACGGTACAGATTCCACACGCCCGGATCCGTTAATTTTGCCCCTTTCGAAATCAACTCGTCAAAATATTTTTGTACGTCCCGACTTCCAGCAGACTTCTTATAACGGATATAATCTTTCAAAAAATCCAAATCATATTTTCCTTCGGCATACTTCTTGTCCATGTACACGGATCCTAACTTCGGGTTAATTCCCCCCTGGGCATCATAAAGAAAATCCTCCACCGGTTTGTTACTCCCGCTACGATGTATAATCTCTTGATTCTTCGGGTTTATGAAAATATACGTCGGATAAGAATTTACACCATACCGCTTTGCTAGCTCCCGTCCCTCTCCTTTTTCAGCATCAATTTTCAAGCAAACAAAATTCTTGTTATATACCTCCCCCACTTGCGGAAGCACGAACACGGTCAACGACATATTCAGGCACGGGCCACACCATTCGGTGTAAAAGTCTACAAATATCTTTTTCTTCTCCTTTTTCGCCAAAGCGATCGCCTCATCCCAAGTCCCGTGGAAAAAGCGAATCCCGCTTTCCTGCGCTCTCAACGAGAGGGAAAAAGCAAAAAAAACGCATAAAAAAACAAATTTCTTCATTGGCTAAAATATTAAATTTACCCTACAGGCACTTTGCTTGTAGGGTAAATAGTTTACAACACGCTATTATTTAGAAACTTTTTTGAAAGCACGAACATAAATATACCCTAAATATTCATCAGCACTATCACCATATCCGATCTGTTTCGCGGAGTAATTATAATTATAAAACAATTTCCCCTTTCCACCTGCTTCCGTGGTCGAAGAATATAATGTTTTTGCAGAAAAATCCCAATTCGTTGTATAAACACCTAATTCTTTCATTTTCTCTTGTATAACAGCCACATTAGGAGCTATTGCTTCCAACTCTTTAATGGCAGGTAAATACCAACCTGAAATACCTTTATAAGAGTACTCTGATGCCCATACAAATGCAGAATTTGCAGCGGATAATGATAAATTCAAAGCTTCTTTCCTTGCTATCATTTTAGCTGTATTCCCTTCTCCATCATATTGATCCGGAGTCTCAAAATCATTACCAAGTCCCTGTCCATACCAAACATTTCCATAAGAATTAGGACCTTCAAGATTAATAATCTTCGCCTCCTTGATGTTCGCATTATTCACCCAACAAACCACTCCTACCGGTTCGAAATCGTCGTTATAGTAAATATCTCCCACTTCAAAGTACTCTTTCGGGGCTTTCAATTCATAAGAAATGGTGTCTCTTTCTGTCTGCCCGCCCATGGTTACCGTCAAGATCAATTCTCCTTTCCGGTCGATATCCCCGAAGAAATTTAGCGGTCCCAACAGGCTAATCTTTTTACCATTCAACTGGTAATTCCAGCCTTTAGGCTCGCCGGAAACAGTTAATTCGGCCCCATCCGTGTAATTAATACCGAATTCTATTTTCTCCCCGCATTGGGCCATGATCTCGTGAGTCTCACTCGTCACGAAACAATTTACAGTCTCCTGATTCATCGGGTGAGCCGACATGAATTCCCACATTAACGTGGTACATCTAGTGACATTAATACCATGGCCCTCTTCCAGCAATGTATAGATTTCCATATCGGCATTTCCCCCGTGATATTTCCGGGTATCCACGGTTTTGTAATCTTCGATCTCAAGATCTTTTGCGGTATACACCATATCGCCCGGGAAATACCCGCCAATTCGGATAGCCCATTGTTCCATATTTTGTAATACCGCAGAGTGAATCACCGTTTGGTCGATCTCTCCCGCAAACACCCTGATCGGCACCGCCCTCGAAGGCAATTGCGTCTGATTATCAATATTCATTTGTCCCGCACGGGGGGTTATTGCCGCAAATTTCTCCGAACGATAGAATGCCAACACGAAAGAGAAAATGGCACCACTGGATTGTCCCGTGGAATAAACCCGGAGAGGATCCACGGACGGGGAACTCGTCATAAAAAATCCAACATGGCATCCACGAACGGCAAATGTTTCTCGCTGTTTTGCCAGTTCACGGCACCACTACCGTCTTCCTGAGTAACGACCTCCCCCGCCGGGAAACACACGATACAGTTCTCCCGGGTCGCAAGCTGACACAAAGCATGCGTCTTTGACAATCCTTCCAACGGATCGGAAGGAAGCTCATCTTTCTTAAATTCATAACTCCCGTGAAATTCAAAAATTAACGAAATAGGTTTACTCGTCACCAAGGTAGAAGGCATAAAGTACTTAAACCTTCTTTCCACAACCTGTCCGTCCGGCTCCGTGATATTCAATTTTACCAAATTCACGCCCGGGGTTAATTCTCCATCCACGGGAGGCTCTTCCTCCCCTCCACCGGGTGTAACACCTTCCACATCTACCTTTTCTTTCTCTTGAGCTTCATAAGAACTATTGTCATCCACACAGGAAAACAACGCCAAGAAAAGAACGATCAACAAAAACAAATACTTTCTCATAATGTTTTATATTAAGTTTTCCGACTTAAATATTATCTTTCAGTTCACCCTTGAACATTCCGTCACGCCAGTGAGTCTGGTACTTAATCTCCACGTCTACCGGGATTCCAGCAATCCCCTTGTAAGACTTCTCTTCGTTGTACTGAACGCTCAACGTGCTACTGTTCAAATCAAAATAAAGCAAATCACCTTTTGCCTCTTCTCCGGAAGCCTCCATGTCATTTCCATAGCGCGAAACGCCCAACAGTAACGTCTTCTCCGTTCGGGACACGCAAATATCCGTAATCACCGCATCACCATCATATCCCATATCCGTCAATTTCGCTACCAAATTACGGGAATTCGGGGCCATACCGCTTTGAATATCCAACAAATTATACAGGTAAAGGTTGCCATCGGTCACGAAAAACATATAGTTCGTGTACTTCATGCAATAAAACTTCGTCGTAGACTTAATCACGTCTCCGGCAGCGATATCTGCCACCCACTTTTTCGTAGCGGTCTTGGCATTTTCTTCTTCGTACCCGGATTTAAACAACACCAACCGACAATTATCCCCGTTATTCAACACAGCAACACATCCATCATCCGCCATATTCGTGGCACTTCCCCATAACAGGTTATACCCCTCAAAATATTTAAAATCCGCTTTCTTAATCTCTTTCACGCCACCATAAGCACTACCATACACAAACCGCCCGTACGTCTTGTCAAACAAAATAATATCCCCGCAATCATATCCCATATTAACCATCGTTGGAGTATCGCCTGTCGGGTCCATTGCATCCCAGAATCCGAAAGCAGAAAGCGATCCTTTGTGAGGACTTTTACTTTTGTACGTGTAACCCGGTGTCCAGATAGATGGTGCCAAACTATAAGCCGTGTACAACGTCCCTCCCGATATTTCGGCAAAATGAGTAGACAATTGGAAATAACTACCATAGGGGTTACTTCTCCAGATAGAAATACCCTCTTCCATCAAATATTGACTCTCGTATCCTTCAATATCTGGTGGCGGATAAGAAGCCAACCCGGTATAAGCCTCTCCTGTCAAGTAAGGATTTATCGTATCCAACATTAAAGAACTCTTATCCAATAAGCTCACCCGGTTATCAGCTAACACCATAACCCGTCCGTAACTATTCACAAAAGGCTGGCAACGATTCGCCTCGCTATACACAATCCGTAACTGTTTCGGCTCCACGCCCAATAGTTCATCATACCGATCCTGATAGTAATTTATGGCCCAATTGGAAGGCTTATCCAAACGTAGATAAGACAATTCTGCCCTTCCCTGATATTTACTCAATACCATGATCAAATCCCCTGCCGTGGAAGAACTCACGTTCAAGGAAAAACGATGATATTTCTCAACTTCGGTCTCTTTATCCTTTACCACGAAACGGCACGACCTTTCTCCCGGTACCATGTCTATTTGTATCTCCAGATTATAAGTCTCCGTTAATGTCCTTCCGGCAACCTCCCACCGATAAGTAAAACGGGATGTATCATCATACATCGTTCCCTTTAGCACGGGATAAATACGCAAACTGTCATCCACATCCCGGGCATACGAAGCATCGATTCCTTCCACCGTGATCTCGTTAATATCCCGGTACTCATAGTTTCCCTTATCATCGTAGCACGCGTAAAAAAACAGGGCCACGATAAAAAAACAACATATATTCCTTAAATTCATAATATATCAATTATTGATCAATACCTATTTCTCAACTTCCTGCATATAAGTCAGGTAAAGACGCATCCCCGTCTCGTCATCATATGTCGGTACGTTTCTTAAATAGTTATCCAGTCCCCTAGCATACGTCCGTCCCTCGTTATTCTGGTCGAACGAGCAATCTGATTTTTTATAATCTTCATTAAATGAGATCAGGATACGCCATTTTTTCGGATGGAAATATCCCAACCCGCCATGACTATTCCACCAACTCGGTTGAGACAGATAATCGTTCAATAACAATCTCATGCTGATTCCTCCCCGCAATCCCAGATCAAAATCCTCACTCTCCTGTAAACGCAAATACAGACATTCGTTTGTGGGGTTAGCGAAACTTTTGTTTAAAGAATCCCGGTAAACAACAACACGCAGGGTGTCTGTCAATTTTCCGGGACGGAATTTTTGTTCTTGCGGGAAAGCCGCATAATGTATTCCCTCCTTGGCCGTCGTTGAGTCCAACACGATCATCACGTTATAGGTACGCTCCGTTTCCGATCCTTTACCCAAATATTGCATAACGATCTTCGCCGTGTCCACCCGAACCGTATCATTCAACAACCCGAATGAAAACACGACCGAATCCGCATAAAGACGCTTGTTATTCACCGTGGAAAAATGCTTGAATTGAATCCGGTCTTTTCCCTCGTAAGGAAAATCTATGTCCTGATCGCACCCGACAAACGAGAACACGATATAAACAACCGCAAACAAGTATATTAATTTACTCATACTCCTAATATTAAAAATTAATTCTATCTATGTCCATCCTCTATTTCCGCATCGGGCATCGGGAACACGTACACCACATCCGAAGGTTCAATATCCCCGGAAGAAGCCCCCGTCTCAATTTTCAGGTTATTGCGTTTCATGACATACCACATCTGTCCCTCTCCCAGATACTCCCGGCGCATCTCGTCATGAATCGACTCCTTTGACAAGTATTGCAAGTGTACATGATTTCGAATCCGGTGATCGCGCAACACGTTCAAATATTCCAATGACGTCTCGGAATCCGTGTCAAAAGAACATTCTGCCACGATCAAATACATCTCCGAAAGTTTAATCATCGGCATCTTGCGGAAAAATGCATCCGTGTTATCCATATAATACTTCATAAAATCACCCAGATTAAACCATTTTGAATACCGGACATCGTCATTATTTCCCTCGTACCAGTTATAATAACTTCCAAAAGGCAGAGGTTTGAAACTAGTCACTCCATTCTTACTCTCATCACGATGCAATTTCTCGCTATAATCCTTCAATTCTTTATTACGTAGAGAAAAAATATGCTCGTCAGAAAACAACACGTCCGTCAAAGCCTCTGTCTGGTCCACACTGGCAAATTCCAGTAAACGGAACTTGCCGCTCTCTATAACCTCCTTGGCGTATGCAACGGCTTTCACGTTATCGCCTTTCGCCTGATAAGCTCTTGCCAACATAGCTTTCACGCTATACAGGTTCATCCGGGCCACATACTTATCCGCATCACTTTTCGTTCCCAAAGTATAGGGTACTGTGGACACGATCGGATCACCTACCAACAGCGTTTCGGCCTCCTTCAAATCGTTAATCACCAACTGCACGAATTCTTCCACCGTGTACATCGGCGGTAGCGCCACGCCGAACTCTTTGTTATAAGGAATTCCTTCGGCCCACGGAGAAAGTTTCACGTCCGGACAAAACAAACGATACAAATCAAAATGCAAAAAAGCACGTAAAGCCAATGCCTCCCCGCGAACCTGATTCCGATTCGTTTCTCCCAAAACACTTTTATTCTTATCCGCCCAATTCAAAATATTATTAGCCGAAGCAATACAGTTGTACAAATTATTCCAAAAAGAGGCGATCGTACTCTTCACTCCCGAATTCGTGTAATCGAAATCCTTAAAATAGGTGTAAGCCGTTCCGACGGAATTATAGGAATAATACTGTCCCATCAAATCCACGTACTCCATCGTGAGAGCCTGACCATACATACTCTTCCCCGCCATTTGGCTATACACTCCCGCTAGCGCTTCCTGAAAGCCTTCGGCCGTACTGAACAATTTGTCCTCGTCCACCTTATTCTCCAACTCTACATCCAGCCATTTATTACATGAGGTCAACGAAAACAACAAACAAACCATTATAAATAACCGTGTCTTCATATATCAGTTTTTAAAATGTTACATTAAGCGCAAATGAAAAAGAACGGGCAAAAGGATAAGACGTTCCCCGCTCCTGTTTAATACTCGAAATACGGAATACATCCGTCATCGAGAAAGTAAACTTGCATCGCTCGATAAACGTTCTGGCTAAAATATCCCTTGGAACATCGTAAGAAAGAGACAAACTGGATAAATTAATGAAATTATTATCCTGAACCAAACGAGTGGTCTGGTACAATTCACTCGTGTCATCGATACGCCTGAACATTGCCACGTCCCCCGGTTTCTTCCATCGGTCGTACAACACCCGCTTGTCCGCATTATACAACGGATCGGCCCCCTCAACCTTTGTCGCCAACGTGGAATTATAAATCTTTGCCCCGTACTCATAATTAAATAGCAAATAAAGATTAAACCCTTTCCAGTAGAAATTCGTCTGAACATTCCCTTGGAACTTCGGATTTTCATCCCCGACCTCTACTTTATCATTGACATCGTACTCGTAAGTCAGAGAACCGTCCTTCTTGATATAAATCTCATTACCGGTAGCCGGATCAATCCCCAACGAACGAACCACCATCAAGGCACTCTGTGAACGTCCTTCTTCGTATAAACGGAACACAGTTGTATCACCCTTGGAATTAGCGGAATTCAACGCCTCTTCATTCATTTTTTTCATAGCCGTGGACAATTTCCGGATTTCGTTCTTATTATGAGCCGCGGCAAGTGTCACGTTCCAGGTCATATCCCTCATCCGGTCGTTAATCAGGTTAAAACGCAAACGAGCCTCAAACCCTTTATTGTCGATAGATCCCATATTCTCTTTATAAGAAGAAAAACCTGTCGAGGGAGCCACATCCACGTTTAACAATAAATTCTGCGTACGTTTCAAATAAGCATCAAAATTCACCACGATAATATTTCTCCAAACACTCGTTTCGATTCCGGCATTATACTGTAACGTATTTTGCCATTTCAACGAGGGATTTCCATAAGCAGAAAGCACAGCCCCGTAAATTCCGTTATACTCGGAAGAACTCTGGTACAAATACTGTGTCAATGCCTGATCCGAAGTGAAATTCGTTGTACCAGTACTACCCACGGAGGCACGTATCTTCATATACCCGGTACCCGTCCAAAAGGACTCCTTATCAACATTCCAAGCCGCACCAACCGACCAGAAAGGTGCAAAACGAGAATTGCGTCCGAATTTACTGGAACCATCCGTACGGAACGATGCATCTAGGAAATAACGGTTATCATACCCCACATTTAAATTAGCAAAGAAACCGACCATCTTGGTTTTATCATAACTTCCCGTGGGTTTGGAATCCTTCTTGAATTGTTGGGCATATTGAATATTCTTCAACTTATCACTCAAAAATCCTACTGCCGTAAAACCTTCCCCCGTCAAATCCGAAGTGGAAAGCTCGCTACCGATCCCCGCACTCACCGTATATTTATCTGCAAACACGTTGTTATACATGAACCGAATATTGGCATCAAAATTAATCGTGGTTGAATTACTGATCGTGTAACTACCCTTTTGATCCGGGTCGGTCTGCGTGTCAAATTCCAAGGATTCTGCCGAACGATATTTATCATTCTTGGTTATATTTTTAGTCAATGCAGCCAATCCTTTCACTTGGAAATGAGGCGTTACCCGCCATTCGATACTTAAATTATCCTTTACTTCCGTGTAACGATTATAGTCCGTATTCGGTAACGTGGCATCCAACAACGGATTTTTTAAGTTATTCGATTCAAATTTTCGGATAAACTCTCCCGTTTCCGGATCTCTCTTTCTCTCGTACGGATTCAGTTTCGTGTACTGGGAAAAATCACCGTATGGAGAATTCTCCCCTTTCACATCATCCACGTTCAGATCATTATTTACAATCAACTTATTATCCAAATTGTAATTCAGATTCACCTTTGCCCCCCAACGCTCCCGCCCGGAACCCTTCATGACACCTTTGTCCGTGTCGTATTTCAGATCCACGCCATAACGCATGTGCTCATCACCTCCTTCCACGAAAATATTATAACGCTGATTCAATGATGTACGAAGAGGAATGGACAACCAGTAAGTATCCACGCCACGCACCACCTCTTCCAGACGCTTATTATAAGTCTCGTCCATTGTCATTTGCTGCTCCAGCCCGTTAGCCTTATAAACACCAGCTAAACGCTCGTATTCCAATTTTTCCCGAGCATTCATCAAATTATAGTCACTCAAATCAGGAGCTGAAATATCATAGCGAGCATTCACTGACACACGCAACTCACCTGCCCGCGGACGGATCGTTGTGATCAGTATCACCCCGTTAGCACCCCTTGAACCGTAAAGAGCCGTGGCCGACGCATCCTTTAAAATAGAAAATGCCTCCACCCGGTTCATATCCAAATCATACACCGTCGTGGCTGTAACCTCAATACCATCCATGATATACAAGGGAGCATTCGGATTCGTACGGGAATCATCGGCAGAACTTCTCAAATCAAAACCATTTTCACCGCGAATCGATATTTCCGGCACGTGATTCGGGTCACTTCCCCATTGGTTGTTCGGTAGCGTACGCACGGAAGGGTCAAAAGCAGAAATTGCCTGTAACATATTCAAAGAACCCACTTTCCGAAGTTCCTCCCCTTTCACGGAAACTTCTGCACCCGTGGAACTTTGCTTGGTACGGTTAAAATATCCCGTTACAACCACCTCTTCCACCTCTGCAGTCTCCTCCTTCATCACCACATTAATCTCCTTCTGGTTCATGTACTTCACATCCTGAGTCACCATCCCGATAAAAGAGAAAGAAAGTGCCACATCCTTCTGTGCAATCCACGACACCTCGTACTCCCCCTTGTCATTAGTTGCCGTACCGATCGAACTAGACGCAACACCGGGAATCTTCACCACAACCGTCACCCCCGGCAAAGGCATCTTGCTCTCGTCCGTCACCTTCCCTTTCACAGTCACCTTCTTGACCGTATCAGCCACCATCCGGGCCTGAGTCCCGCGGGTGGTCACAAAAATAACATCACCTTCAAAGGAACACTTTAAAGAAGTCTTTGCAAAAACCTCTTCCAGCACCTTCTCTACAGCTTCACTTTCGACTTTCACGTCAAAACGTGAAATACTCGCCACATCCTTGTCGTTGTAAACGAAACGCAACCCCGTCTGTTTCCAAATCTCTTGGAACAACGTACTCATGTCGCATTGTCGCAAATCCAACGTAACGACTTGCTTTTGTGAAAAACCACTAGCCGTGGCTCCAAACACGAAAACAAGCATACAAATCGTAAACACTCTCATGATTTTAAAAATTTGAGAAAATTTCACCCTAGATAAGGCATAAAATCCTTTCCATTCCATAAATTTGTATTTGAACAATTAAACATTGAATAGACCCGGTATTTCCGGCCATCTATTCTTTTTACCAATTCAAGAGATGGAGATGTGCCACCATCTTCATCTTTTTTACATACACACTATTAATAATTACACATTATTTACAACTGATCACGACGCTTTTTCCTTCCACCTGAAAACGAGCATCGGAAATCTTCTCGAAAAGAGTGAATAATTGATTCACATCCCCGTATCGGAACAAATTGCCGGACAAACGGATACTCCTCAACTCGTCATTCGCATAGAACACATCCAGATTATACCAGATACTCAATTTGTCCATAATATCTTCCAGGGATTCACTTCTAAATATAAAGTTCCCGTCTTTCCATGCCACGTGAGGTAAAATGTCCACTTCCATCATCTGCAGGCTGCCATCTGCTTCCCGGTACTCCCCCATTTGCCGAGGATGCAATTTAATCTCTCCCATCTTTCCTCGCAGATTTACAAGCCCTTCCACCAACACGGTTTTCACGATACCTTCGGTATAAGCATTAACATTAAACTGGGTTCCCAAAACACTTATATCCAAATCGTTTACCTTGACAACGAACGGATGTTCCGGGTCTCCGGCCACATCAAAATACGCCTCTCCTGCCAAGATAACTTCACGTTTCTTTCCCGTAAAATTGACCGGGTAACGCAACTCACTGAATGAATTCAACCACACTTTTGTCCCGTCACTCAATGTCAATTTAAACTCTCCCCCTTTAGGCACCACCACCCGATTATACAATACTTCCGAGCTATTTTCCCCCGCTGTAACATTATAGGTCATTCCTGCAACCGAATCGACATTAATACAAGTCCCATCTGCCTCCTTCAATTCTTGGGCATCCTTATCCACACTAACAACCTGTCCGGATGCCATGTAAAGTATAGCCTGTGATTTTCCCGGTTGTATACCCTCCTGAACAAGTCGCATTTCCGGTTTTTCATCCCAGTATCGGAAAGCACCTCCCACGGACAACAAGATAATAGCACAAGCGACACTCCTGTAAAAAGCTCTCCGAAAATGTTGTTTCCGACGTAGCCGATCAAATTGAATAAAGTTCCCTTCGATCTTTTTCGATCTCTCCATCCAGCGCAACTCCAAATGAGTTTTTTGATAGGCCTGATAGTACTGACGATTTTCCTCGTTTGCCACAATCCACTCTTCCACTTTCTTCCGGTCCTCCGGGTCAAGTTCATTCAGTAAATAGCGCAATAAAAATGAATCCACATCCTCTTCAAATATCATAATTCGATCAATTAATGACATTTAGTAGAAGAGACTTGTTTTAAATTAAAGAGACTTGATTACTAAGTAGAAAGCATTACACAAGAGATAATAAATGCAAATAATTACGTGTATTATTAAACGATCGTTAAATAATACACGATCCATGTTCTATATATAATACAGATTCAAAAGGAAAGTCATTGAATGAGAAACATTATTTAACACATTAAAATGAAGTACAATTCACGAGATCACGCTTTGGCTACTGATTTACAACAAGACAGGCACAACCAATATATTAAAATACTTTCTTCCTTACCCGTAGTCTGCCTTAACTTTTTCAAGGCATTTACCAATAAAGTATTGACCGTTGCCACAGAAATATTCAACTCTGCCGCAACATCCTTATATCGCATACCTTTCAGATATACACATTCAATTATGTCACGACTCCGGGAAGGTAATTTTTTGACTTCACGCTCTATCCGTTGAATAACCTCTTCCTCAATGTTATCATACTCCTCCCACGGTTTTTCAAGATGGGCAAAATCACAAACATACCGTACGGGATCAACTTTCACTTTAGCATTTAACGCCAAGTTACGAATAGAAACAAAAAGATAAGATCGTAACGTTGAAGGTTCCAATTTTTCCCCGATCCGTTTTTCCCACAATTTAATCAGAAAATCCTGAACCAAATCCTCTGACCGGGAAACATCGTTCAAAAAAGTATCCCCCCACACAACCAAAGGCTTATAATATTCCTCGAAAAGGAATTCCATCCCTTTCGCATCCTTATTTTTCAGTAAATCACATATCTGAACATCCTTCTGTTGCATATTTTCACGTTCACTTTGGCACAAAGGTATAAAATATTCTCTTTACATCATATCAACAAATGTAAACAAGCACGTAATAAAACATTGCAAATATCAAATCCGTATTATATTTTAGCACTTAAAATATAACCGTTCAATTATTCAGCTTATGAAAAGAACAATTTTACGTCTTACGTTCATCGTAGGGATCGTTCTGCTTTTCTTCCGATGCGCCACCGTGCCGCTTACGGGAAGACACCAACTTATCCTATTCCCGGAAGACCAAATGGTCTCCATGAGTTTAACCTCATACAGTAGCTTTTTAAAGGAAAACAAGCTATCCACCGATGCCGTCAATAAACAACGGATCAAAAATGTCGGGGCAAAGATCTCGAAAGCCGTTGAACAATATCTTGCCGCAAATGGGCTGCAAGACCAGATTGCCAATTTCCAATGGGAATTCAACCTCGTGGCCAGCAATGAACCCAACGCATGGTGTATGCCGGGAGGTAAGGTCGTTTTCTACGAGGGGATATTACCCTATTGCCAGAATGATGCGGGAATCGCCGTTGTCATGGGGCATGAAATCGCTCACGCCGTGGCACACCACAGTAACGAGCGCATGAGCCAACAGGCACTCATTCAATACGGTCAGGCTGCCGCCACCGAAATTCTAGGACACAACCAAAGTGATACAAGAAAAGCCATCCTAGCCGCCGCAATCGGCATGGGAACCAACGTGGGAATCACACTCCCCTTCTCCCGTAAACACGAGTATGAGGCTGATCATCTAGGACTGATTTTTATGGCCATGGCCGGTTACGACCCGAATGAGGCTGTCGCTTTCTGGACCCGTATGGCAAACGCATCAGCAGGCAAGCAACCCGAATTCCTATCCACTCACCCCGCTGACGAAAAACGGATTGCCAAACTAAAAGCGGCCATCCCGGAAGCATTGAAATACAAGAAAAACTAGAGCAACTACAAAACATATCATAATCAATACATTGGCTTACATCTATTCGTTATCTCTTCGATATACTCTCGTTAAAACACTCCTCTATAAGAACGAAGATTTATCGACGCCACAAGAACCGTTCAACGAACAGATGCAAGCCCATAACAAACGAAAAACAAACCATGAATGACAAGAATAAGGCATTAATTTACCCTTTCCCGTCATTTTCAAGGAGAAAATTTCTACTTTTGTTGAATCATATCAATAAAGCATTATAGTATCATGGAAAACAAGTTAACGATATACAACACGTTAAGTCGAAAAAAAGAGTTATTTGAACCCATTAACCCGCCTTTCGTAGGATTATATGTTTGTGGACCAACCGTGTACGGGGATGCTCACCTCGGTCACGCCCGTCCGGCAATCACCTTTGACTTGTTATTCCGTTATCTTAAATTCATGGGATACCGGGTAAGATACGTCCGCAATATCACAGACGTGGGTCACCTCGTGAATGATGCGGATGAAGGAGAAGACAAGATCGCCAAGAAAGCCAAACTGGAACAACTGGAACCGATGGAAGTAGTGCAATTCTACTCGAACCGTTACCACAAAAACATGGAGCAACTGAACACGCTGCCCCCCAGCATCGAGCCACATGCGTCCGGTCATATCATCGAGCAACAAGAATTAATCAAACAGATCATCGAAAACGGTTTTGCCTACGAAAGCGAGGGAAATATCTATTTCGACGTGGAACGCTATAACCAGAAATATCACTACGGTAAACTATCCGGTCGTAAAATCGACGAATTGTTTGCCAACACGAGAGAACTGAGCGGACAACAGGAAAAACGTAACCCATTTGACTTCGCCTTGTGGAAAAAGGCTTCCCCGGAACACATCATGCGCTGGCCCTCACCTTGGGGTGTAGGATTCCCGGGATGGCACTTGGAATGTTCCTGCATGAGCCAGAAATACTTGGGAGAAACGTTTGACATCCACGGGGGCGGTTTGGACTTGCAATTCCCGCACCACGAATGTGAGATCGCCCAAAACGTGGCCGCACAAGGACATGAGGCGGTAAAATACTGGATGCACAACAACATGGTGACCATCAACGGGCAGAAGATGGGTAAATCCCTAGGTAACTTCATCACGCTGGATCAGCTCTTCACGGGCGACAACAACGTGCTGGAACAGGCTTACTCCCCCATGACCGTACGTTTCTTTATCCTACAAGCACACTATCGTAGCCCGCTCGACTTCTCGAATGAGGCACTAAAAGCCGCAGAGAAAGGTTACGAGCGAATGATGGCTGCCGTGTCACAACTCAACAAGCTGAAAGCGTCCAACGAGAACACGGTAGACATCGCCACTTTGCAAGCGAATTGTTTCGAGGCTATGAACGACGACTTGAACACACCGATACTAATCGCCCACTTGTTTGAAGGTGTTCGCATCATCAACTCCATCGCGGCAGGCTCGGAAAAAATCAATGCGGAGAACTTGGAAATGTTGAAAAACCTGTTCCACAGTTTCGTGTTCGACATCCTCGGTCTCAAAGGAGAAGAGGACTCCAGTGCCAGCAACCAAGCCCTAGGCAAAGTTATTGATGCCATGATGAACGTGCGGAAGACCGCCCGGGCAAATAAAGACTGGGCTACCTCCGACCATATCCGAGACGAGCTGAAAAACGCAGGAATTCAAATAAAAGACACGAAGGACGGCTACGAATGGAGCCTTGAATAATTTTAGATTTTAAATTTAAAATTTTAAATTGTAGACGAGAATTTTATAATTTTAAATCTACAATTTAAAATTTAAAATATTATACATTATGCCTTATCTCTACTACATACTACTTTCACTCCTGTTGCTCTCCGCCTGTCAAGGAGAAAAAAAGAGTAAAGGGAACCAGAACCAGATTACGGTAGACAACGCCCAAAGCCGCAATACGACGGGACCTAAATACGTGAAAAGCGTGCAATTCGTGTATCCCATGAAATTCGACACCTGTCGGTTCAACGAGGAACTTAAAATTGTATACGCGAACAACAAGCACTATAAAATAGACTCCGCCCACCTGTTCTTCAACCAGCAACAGATTGCTACACTCGACAGCGCAACCCGAGAATTCGTGTTCAAAATCCCGAAAGAAAAATGTGGTACCAACACGCTCAAAGTGATCGCGTTCCACCCCAACAACAAATGCGGGGTAGCAACCCAATCCTTTATCGTCAAACCGGATAAGGCTCCGAAATCACTTCAATACCAACTGGTGAAAACCTATTCCCACGCCACGGATGCTTCCACGCAGGGATTGGTATATATAGATGGTATTATGTACGAGGGAACCGGAATCAAAGGCCAATCCACCTTGCGCAAGATCGACTTGGAAAACAACAAGACACTGTCCATGTTGGGATTGGACAGCCAATATTTCGGGGAGGGCATCACGGTTTACAAGGACAAAATATACCAGCTTACCTGGACTTCCCAGAAAGCGTTCGTGTACGACTTGGCCTCTTTCACGCTGTTAACGACATTCGACTACTCCATGGAACAAGGCTGGGGGCTGACCACGATGGGAGACAAACTCATCATGAGTGACGGTTCGCACAATTTGTACCATCTGGATCCGAACCTCTTCAGCGTCGTAAAAACCGTGGAAGTCTTCGACAACAAAGGTCCGGTGACCAACTTAAACGAACTGGAATATATAAACGGTTATATCTGGGCAAACGAATGGCTTACAGACCGGATTGTCATCATCGACCCGCAATCAGGCGAGGTGATAGAGGAACTGCTACTACCAAACCTGCTCACCGCCTCCGAAAGAGCCAAACTGGACCAAAACGATGATGTTCTAAACGGTATCGCATACAATGAAAAGAAGGGCACGATCTACGTTACCGGAAAACACTGGCCAAAACTATTTGAGATAAAAACGTTCTAATTTTAGATTTTAAATTAAACAACCTTGATGTATACTTGAAATTCTAAAATAATAAATGACAAGAATCTAAAATCACTAAATCTAAAATTAATCCGTGTTTAGAATTTAAAATCTAAAATTTAAAATTGAATTTATGGTTGACGTAAAAATAGAGCCCTCTTGGAAAGAACTCTTAAAAGATGAATTTGAGAAACCCTATTTCTCTGAGTTGATCCAATTCGTGAAAAACGAGTACAAGACCACCAAGATATACCCCCCGGGAAAGCTCATTTTCAATGCCTTTGACCATTGTCCCGCGGAACAAACCAAGGTCGTCATTCTCGGACAAGACCCGTACCACGGTCCCGGTCAGGCGCATGGACTTTGTTTTTCTGTCCCGGAAGGTATCGAGCAACCACCTTCATTACAGAACATTTTCAAAGAAATAAATAATGACTTGGGTAAACCCATCCCCACGTCAGGCAACCTTGAACGCTGGGCGGAACAAGGAGTGCTATTACTCAACGCTACATTGACCGTGAGAGCCCATCAGGCTGGTTCACATCAGAACAAAGGTTGGGAAACCTTCACCGATGCCGTCATCAAAATCATTTCCGAGAAAAAAGAAAACCTCGTTTTCTTCCTTTGGGGTTCCTACGCCCAACGCAAAGGTGCCTTCATCGACACCCAACGGCATTTGGTGCTGAAATGCGTCCACCCATCACCCTTATCAGCCAACCGGGGCGGCTGGTTTGGTAACCACCAATTCAGTCAAGCCAATAGTTATTTAAAATCGCACGGCTTAAAAGAAATAGAGTGGTAAATCACTCTATTTTTTTCACCCGAACAATTTTAAGTTACTAGCGACAGGTTAATAAATTACAAATTCAGACAAAATTATGACCTCAGTACTTTAAACTTGTAACCTGTAAACTTGCCACTTGAAAATTCGGGGAATTTTCAATCTCCGCAAACGTTTGAAATTTTTCTCTCGTTTCCTTGCAAATCTCTGTTTTTAATGCTTAACTTTGATGCACGAAATATAAACATAGCAGTTATGGTTAATTACAAAGACTTAGGACTGGTTAATTCCAGAGAAATGTTCAAGAAAGCAATGGAAGGTAAATACGCTATTCCGGCTTTCAATTTCAATAACATGGAGCAAATGCAAGCTATTGTTGCAGCTTGCGTGGAAACAAAATCTCCAGTTATCTTACAAGTATCCAGTGGTGCCCGTAAATATGCAAATCAAACCATATTACGTTACATGGCACAAGGTGCGGTTGAATATGCCAAAGAACTTGGATGCAATATTCCAATTTGTCTTCACCTCGACCATGGCGACACGTACGAATTGTGCGTATCTTGTATCGAAATGGGATTCTCTTCTGTTATGATTGATGGATCGGCCCTTCCTTATGACGAGAACGTGGCATTAACCAAAAAAGTGGTTGACTATGCTCATAAATATGATGTTACCGTAGAAGGTGAACTTGGAGTACTGGCCGGAATTGAAGATGATGTCGTTGCCGCAGCCAGCGTTTACACCAGCCCGGATTTGGTGGAAGACTTCGTAAAGAAAACTGGAGTAGATTCATTGGCAATCTCCATCGGAACTTCCCACGGGGCAAACAAATTCAAACCGGAGCAATGTACCCGTAATGCAGACGGAATCCTCGTTCCTCCCCCATTACGTTTCGACATCCTGGAAGAAATCGAAAGACGTATCCCCGGATTCCCGATCGTTCTCCACGGATCATCTTCCGTACCACAAGACAAAGTGGCTATTATCAATAAATATGGCGGTGCATTAAAAGATGCCGTGGGTATCCCGGAAGAACAATTACGCCGAGCCGCCACTTCTGCCGTATGTAAAATCAACATTGACTCCGACGGCCGTCTGGCAATGACCGCTGCTGTCCGTGAAGTCTTTGCCAATAAACCGGCAGAATTCGACCCGCGTAAATACTTGGGACCCGCCAGAGAAGCATTAAAAGAACTATACAAGCACAAAACCGTGCATGTTTTAGGAAGTGCCAACAGGGTAGAATAAAAAAAGGGACTCATTGAGTCCCTTTTCTTTAAAAAAAAATACTAACTTTGCGCCCTATTTGGATTAATACCATAGGAGCAAAATGCAGAAGATTAGAAACATCGCGATTATCGCGCACGTTGACCACGGGAAAACCACATTGGTCGACAAAATGATTTTTCAAGGAAACTTATTCAGAGAAACAGAAAATACAGGTGATCTATTGCTGGATAACAACGACTTGGAGAGAGAGCGAGGGATCACCATCCTAGCCAAGAACGTATCCGTTCATTATAAAGATTACAAGATTAATATTATTGATACCCCAGGCCACGCCGACTTCGGTGGAGAGGTGGAACGCGTGTTGAACATGGCTGACGGAGTATTATTATTGGTAGACGCTTTTGAAGGTACCATGCCTCAAACACGTTTCGTGCTTCAAAAAGCGCTTGCCCTCGGCAAGAAACCGATTGTTGTAGTGAACAAGGTGGACAAACCGAACTGCCGCCCGGACTTCGTGTACGAGCAAGTATTCGACTTGATGTTCTCTTTGGATGCCACGGAAGAACAATTGGACTTCACCGTGGTTTACGGTAGTGCCAAACAAGGTTGGATGTCCACCGACTGGCACAAACCCACGACGGACATTACCCCGTTACTGGATGCCATCATCAAAGACATTCCTGCCCCAAAAATACAGGAAGGAACCCCGCAGATGCTAATCACGTCTCTGGAATACTCCTCTTACGTGGGACGAATCGCCATTGGCAAACTGACCCGCGGAACATTAAAATCCGGAATGCCTGTCACCCTCTGCAAAAGAGACGGAGTAACATTGGTTAAAACCCGAATCAAAGATTTAATGACCTTCGAGGGGATGGGAAAACAGAAAGTTGACGAAGTGCAATGTGGAGAAATTTGCGCACTTGTCGGGATCGAAGGATTCGAGATCGGTGATACTATTGCGGACTTCGAAAACCCGGAAGCACTGGATCCCATCGCAATCGACGAGCCAACCATGAGTATGTTGTTCACCATCAACGACTCACCATTCTTTGGTCGAGATGGTAAATACGTGACCTCCCGTCATATCAAGGAACGTTTGGACCGGGAGTTGGAAAAGAATCTAGCCTTACGAGTAGAGCCGGGACAATCGGCCGATTCATTCATTGTATTCGGACGTGGTGTACTTCACTTGAGCGTACTGATCGAAACCATGCGTCGTGAAGGCTACGAACTGCAGGTAGGTCAGCCGAAAGTGATCATCAAAGAAGTGAACGGGGTGAAATGCGAACCTATCGAGGAACTGACCATCGACCTCCCGGAAGAAGTATCGGGAAAAGCCATCGAGATGGTGAACCGTCGTAAAGGAATCATGACCAACATGGAACATCGTGACGAACGGGTACATCTAACCTTTAATATTCCTTCACGGGGAATCATCGGTTTGAGAAGTAACCTGCTTACCGCCACCGCCGGAGAAGCTGTCATGTCCCACCGCCTGAAAGGCTTCGAACCCTACGCCGGGGAAATTGAAATGCGAACCAACGGTTCACTGATCGCCATGGAAACCGGTGATTCATTCGCTTACGCCATCAACAAATTGCAAGATAGAGGTAGATTCTTCATCACCCCCGGTGACGAGGTTTACGCCGGACAAGTGATCGGTGAAAGTACCCGTCAGGATGACATCGTGATTAACGTGTGCAAGTCCAAAAAACTGACCAACATGCGTGCCAGCGGTTCCGATGAAAAAACAAATATCGCTCCTCCCATACTTTTCAGCCTGGAAGAGGCTCTTGAATACATCAAAGAGGACGAATACGTGGAGGTTACCCCGAAATCCATGAGACTTCGCAAGATATACCTCGATGAAAACGAAAGAAAGAGAAGAAGTAAAACCATAGAATAAATAAAAAAACCACCCGCGGGTGGTTTTTTTATTTATTCTCTCCCCAAACATATTTGAATATTATTTCATATCTTTACGAGATAGTACGTGTCATTAAAATACCAAGCCATGGAAACTGAAAAGAATGCCGAACCTACCACAGAGAAAAAGTTGCGGAACGTACGCACGTGCCTGTACATACTGATACTTGCTGCTATCACCAAACTAGCCATGACTGATTTCACCGAACTATCATACCAATCTTGGATCAGCGTGATTATCATCGTGCTGGTCATCATCCTCGTCTTGGCTATTGAACGAGGCATCCGCAAAAAACTGAAAGAAGAAAAATAATCCCTATATCGTCATTTTCACTAGGGAACCGTAATCCACATCATCCGTGAATGCTTGATTAAAATTATATTTCCCGGCATAAATCAACGCTGCCCGAATCGTCCCTCCGTGAGCGAACACACATACTTTCCCGTATTCCGTCTTCTTCAGATCATCCAAGAAAGCCGACACCCGGTTATATTGATCCAGAAAGCTCTCTGCTCCCCCGGCAGGCATACTTAACCAATCATCATACCATTCCTGCAAACGAGGATCTCGAATCTCATCCCAACGTTGTCCTTCCCAACTCCCGAAATTCAATTCCTTCAATCGGTCATCCAGAATCGGATTTTCATAACCGCAATAAACGGCCAACTTCCTGCAACGTTGTAACGGGCTAGAATACACTGCATCAAATCTCCCCCCTTTCAGTTTCACCCTCACCTTCTCTGCCTCTTCCGGGAAAGAATCGGCCACATCAACATCCGAATTCCCGTAGCACGTTCCCGGAATAACTGCCGTTTTCGTATGTCTAATCAAAAATACTTCCATATAAAAACCTTTTATCTCGTAAAATTCGCCATTTTTTCGATACGCCATGAAAATTTAGCTATAAATTTTAGTATTCACCAGCTATTTAAACTTAACCTTCACCAACCGGGCAGACGTCTCTTCTCCCAACGACAACGCAAATTGTTTAAAAATCTGACGCAATAACGGGTCTTGCGTCTCTCGTATCACCTCTTCCGGCACGGGTTCTATAAGTGCATAAAAATAGTCTTCATCAGCAGAGAGAAAATGGATTTCCAAATTATGATCCGCTTCCCAATAAATCCCTGAATCTTTATCCCGGGCATAAAGAAAGTTGTACGCCACCGCCTGAGGTCCACAACTGGTGAAATAAAAGAACTTCCCGCTTTCGCACAAATAAATCGGCATCTTGTAATAATCTGCCCTCATGTAATCCGGTAACGTCAAATCACCTTGAGAATTCGGCATTCCCCGTTTCCCAAAATCAAAAGTATAGGCCTTTTCCAACTCTCCTTTAGTATTCACCCGGTAACACGCATTATCACCTCCTTGCGTACGGACCAAATAAGTATTGCCAACAGCCTGCGACACGATAAAAATATTCACCGTAAACCCAACCTGCGGAATCGAACTCTCCAACTTTTCCCCGTTCTTGTCGAACCGGGTCATTAGCAGATGTCCCGGTTCAAAATTATTAGAACAAGGAGCTGAAATCGAATAATAATAAAACCCACCATCCGTGGCTGGAGCAATCCCATCGAACTGCTGTAAAGACTTATCCATCAAAAGCCGTTCAATTTCACGCCCATCATTCAAGTCAAAAAATACAATTTCTCGATTCCCATGTGCAAACAGCAATTTTCTCTGATCCAAACTGATACAGGCATCCTGATGATAAGGACATTCTTTTCCTAAATCATATTTCATCGTAAACTGATACTCTCCGGTAGCATCAAAACACATCACCTCCCGCCCGTACATTAGAAACAAATCCCCATTAGGTCCAATCAACAATTTTTTCTGCATCCATTCTTGCAATCCGGCATCAAACCGCTGTTTAATCGGGATCACTTGTATTTCCTCGATCCGATCAGCCAGATCGGTAACCAAAGTACATTGTTCCAACGGACGTAACTCCCGCACCTGTTCCTGGGCTGAAAGCATATGCCCCCAAGCTCCCAAACAACAAAAGCAAAAACAGATAATAATTGATTTCATTTTCATAAGTCGTTTTGGTATTCCACAAATTTATCACAAATATCTGTAAATACATTACTTTTGTCAAATATAAAAAGCACCATTCTCCCGCTCAAATTGCGTTCAAATGGTGCTTCACTCACACATCAGACAAGTACTCTAATTTTTCTTGAAATCAATACTCTTAATTTTACACAATCCGGACCAGCTAAAGCCGGGTACTTTTTCCACGATAATATTGTTAGGATCATTAATAACCCGATACCTCGTCAGAGTTCCCCCTGTTTCTTCCGGTAACGAGGGATCGTAAGTACCCACGTAGAAGAAATCATCATTGGTCCCCACGTCAACCAGAATATCATAATGTAACAACGTGATCTCCTGATCTCCGAAATCCTCCAGCACTTTCACCGTTTCGGCCACGTAATCATAGGCATACAACTTCGACCCAACAGCGTAAAACAAATACGTCCGTTGCGCACTGGCACCGAAGAATTTAGCCTTATCCAAATCCGTGGCTTTATCCAACGAATATTTTTTATTTTTCACGATACTCTCCCACCCCCATTGATACCTAAGCGCATAAGAGTACAAATAATGCTGTCCCCCGTTATCTTTCAATATCGTGTAGCAATACCCATCAAGGAAACGACTGTTAATGCTAGTGACATAATCCAGCCCCGGTTTCCAAGAAAAAATTTCCACATCATCCCGTGTATCCTTCAACGTATCGCAATACCCGGCAGGAGACCCGTAAGCCCTTCCCCCAGCATAAACGAAACGCTGTTCGGTCTTGTTATACAGAATATAGTAATACGTCATCGCCTTGGGATTATAAGCGATCTTATCCCCGATATCAAAAAGATCGTAAGTTCCCTGATAATGATTCGCCGGATTCTGGAAGATAGAACTTTGAATCATGGAACTATTGTGAAACAACAGATCATCAATAATAGCCGCCCGGTTCCAATTACGCATCTGCCCCACATCCTGAAGCGTGAAATGTTCCAAACTCCCCGGATCAAAGAAATTATACTTCAGATGCGTGTGATCTCCTCCCTTGAAATCCTCGCGGGTCAAACGATACGTACCGTCTCCCGTGGACACGTGTATCATGTTATCCCTGTAATTATCGACCACCCACACTTTCACGGGATTCCTCAAAACGGGAAGACCACTCTCTTTCAAAAGGTCTTTCAAAACGAGCGTATCCACGGAATACGTGACCATATCCAAACATGCTTCCCCGTTACTGTTTTCCCCAAGAACGACCCAACCGCTAGTCAATAAATCCTGCACCTGAAAAGCGGTAACATTCCAATACTCCATCGTGTTCAACGTATCTTTCACTTTAAAAAACAACGTGTATGTTCCTGATGGCAGACTCATCGGATACACCAAATCACGCTCTTTACCGATAGGATATTCCGTAAACTCAATGCCGTTAAAGCGAGCCACCCACTCGAATGTCAGATGTTCACTTTCTCCCAGTTTGAATTTCAATTCGGGAGAAATTCGGAGAGTATCCACGTACGAAGTGAGAAGATAAGTGGTGTCAAAACCCCGGTTGTTGATTGTTATTTCGTTAAAATCATGATAATCGTAATTCCCCTTATCATCATAACATCCCATGCACAAGCCTACTGCCAGCAACACGAGCAAACCTATTTTATTTTTCATATCCTTCATTCTTCAATATTATTAAACCAAAGGTCCTACGGCCATCTTCACCGGATTTCCGTCCTTATCCAATTTATCCTCGTAAACGGTTTCCCCTTTCGCCTCCATCTCTTTCAGGTATTTATCCAACCCTTGGGCATAAACCCGTTGTCTCTCCATATCCATGTCTACCACGTTATCGAAATCAGCCATTTGCAACCCGAACATCTCACACAATAACTTGATCTTTTTCTTGGAGTAGGGGCCTAGATAATTTGTTGTCCACGCTTTTGGCAGGAAAACGTCATCCGTGAGTCCCACCACGTGACGGATCGCATTCTGGTTTTCATCCGTGTAGTCTTCATGCTCCAAGGGACGCCAAATACTCATCGGCAACGAAAAATATTCATTTTCTTCCAGCTGAAGGGTCACATAATAGACGGAATCCAGCATCTTTTCCTGCCGGAACCCCGTGAATTCCACGTATCCGTCACGCTCGCCGGCAGGTATCACATACCGTTTTTCCAAGGGAGCATAATCTTCACCCACGGTTGCAGTCGTTAGCGAATCGATCACGGTCACAGTAAAATAACGATCACTCCCCATAACCGGCCCCATCACCCGAACTTTCAACCACACCGTAGTATCGTTCTCCAAGAGCATAGAAAAAGGCAACAACGTCGTGTCTATATGCGCCCAGATTTCCGGATTCCCAGACAGACTAGGGGGCACTTCTTGAACACAAAAATAGACTCCGTCTTTCCCCTCGTAATCCATCATCTCTTTCTCGCACCCAAGAAATGACAGAATGACTGATAATAAAAATATATATTTTTTCATGTGACGAAATTTTAACTAATTACCAATACCGTTTTCCTCTCTATAATACTGTTCCGACTGTGGTAAATCGAACAAATAGAAACGTTCTTCCATGGACACCATTTTCCCCTGTTTCTCCCCGGAAATAATTTCCGCTTTTCCTTTCCGTTTGTAGAGCCAAAACAATTGTCCTTCTCCCAAAAATTCTCTTCTGAATTCCTGTTCGATAGCTGTCATCAGGTCAACCTCATCCTCCACGTTCTTCACGTTACGTGCCGATCTCACGACATTCAAATAATCCCGTCCCACTTTCGGGTCCGGACAACATTCTGCCGCAATTAGATACACCTCCGACATCCGAAGCACGGGTATAATATAAGTATATCCTCTACTGACTTTGGTTTTCTCATCTATATCATCCACATCCATGTACTTAATCATATGGGTATATGAATTATTATCCGGATCAACCATTTCAGAGAACCAATAAGCAAGCCTGAAATCATTTTCATCCCCCTCGTACATCTCATTCATGATATCCTTATCAACCCGCAACACACTCGACTGTCTCAAATTCGGCCCGAAACCTACCGAGTACACCGTCTCTTTTCGCTTCAAATTATATAACCCGAACAAAATCTCGTTTTGAAAGATACGGTCTTCCTTATCAGTAGCGGCAACCTCTTCTTGAGTCACGAACGGGAACCATTTATGCTCCTCGTGTATTCCACGGATCATTTTACTGGCATACTCCCAAGCCATCTCTTTGTCTCCGCAATACAGAGCCACCCGGGCCATTAATGCCTGAACAGCATAGTAATTCAAACGCATGGAACGATAACGCATATCGTTCACACCACCATCCGGATCATCCGCCCACACGACACCCTCTTCTATCACAGGATCATACCCGGTCAACAACCCCTCCGCGTTTTTCAAATCCTCCACGATCCACCGGGTTACCTCTTTCGCAGAAAGCAACGGGTTAATTTTCGTCTCGGAAGTCAAAGCATAAGGCAAACACTCGCTGTCCTTATCCCCGTTATAATTCGGGCCGAATATCCGGTACAACTCGAAGTTCAACAACGCCCGTAATGCAAGAGCTTCACCTTTTATCAGGTGATAATACGTGTCATTCAGCACACCCCGGTCCGACTCGCAATGTTCCAACAGCGTGTTGATATTATTCAACAGGGCATGAGACCGGCTCCAAGTGCCGTTCACAGTACTGTTTTTCGACACGTTGTTAAAGGTTGCCAAAGAGGAGTATATGTGATCCTTCTCCCGGCAAGTGTAATATTGTGCCAAGATATCTGTCATACCCCACGTTAGCGTCTTCCCGTAAAGGCTAGTGTTCAACAAGTCTATATAAATACCGTTCAACGCCGTCATAAACCCATGAGAAGTGCGAAAAAGATCATTCTCCATAATCCGGTCTTCCGAACTGACTTTCAACCAATCGGAACAAGACACCATCAAGGTGAAGAGCGCCGCACAAAATAATAATTTCAATCTTCGTATCATATCCACACTTGTTTTAAAATCTTACACCTAGAGAAAAACTGAGGGAACGGGCAAAAGGGTAATCCAATCCCCGCTCCTCTTTAAAAGAAGAGATCCGAAAAATATCGTTCATGTAAAAACGTACGTTCATCCCTTCGATTCCCGCTCCCCGCAACCACGATGCATCCAAATCGTAACCGATGGAGATCGATTCTCCGGAAAAAGTGTTCTCCGTCACCACGAAACGGGAAGAGAGCGGCGTGGATGAATAATCATCAATGGCCTTAAATTTCGCTTTGTCCCCCGGATTCTTCCAACGGTCGTACAAAGCCCGCCTATCCTGATTTTTTGAAATATTATCTTCATTAATATTCTCTACCTTTTCATGTAGCGCGGAAGCCTTTGTCTCTCCTCCCAGCCGATAACGGAAATTAACAGATGCCGACAATTTCTTGTAATACAACGACATCCCGATAATACCTTCCACGTCCGGCACCGATGATCCCACAACGACCTCGTCAGAAGCGGAATACAAAAAGGTCTGCGTACCATCTTTTTTCAAGAACACTTCTCGCCCGGTTGACGGGTCAATACCCAAGGAGGGAACTGCCCACAAATCGTCAGGACTTCCGCCCTCGTAATAACGATTCAACACGGTGGAACTACCGACCTTGTTCATGTACTCCAATTTATCCCCGACATCACGAAACTCTGAATGATTTGCCCGGGCATTCATATTAATGCTACAAGACACATCCTGTTTGCGAAGAAAGACGTAATTCAACGCTGCCGTCCATCCTCGCGATACCTGTCTACCCAGATTGGTATACAAATTCGTGGCGGCGGCAGAAGGCGGCATTCCGATGGAAACCAATAGCGGGTCCGTATCCTTGAAATAATAGTCAAAAGAGACTCGTATTCTGTTACTTAACACGGATAAGTCGACACCGATATTTTTATCCAGCGTACGCTGCCATTCCAAGTCTTTATTCCCGTATTTCTCGATCAACGCGCTGGCCCCGAACATATTTTGCAGTTCCACGTTGTATACATACGTCTTTTGAGAGATATAGGCATCAAAATTCTCGTTCCCGGGATTACCGATCGACCCCCGGATCTTCAGATTATTCACCCATCCCAATTGTTTCACGAACTCTTCATTATGAACGTTCCAAGCCAAGCCGACAGACCAAGTCGTGGAGAAAAGCTTATTGCTACCGAACACGGAGGTTCCGTCCGCACGGAGGTTGAAGTCCATCAAGTAGCGATTGTTATACGCGTAATTCAAATTCATGAAAAAACTGGTGGAACGCCTACGGTTTTTCGAATAGGTCGGTTTCTGGTTTTCCCTGAAACCCGTGGAGTAAGCGGGATTCTTGTGAAAATCATCGTTAAAACCGACCACGTTGTATCCGGAAGATTCCGACCGCGACTCGTTGAACGACCATCCCCCGACGAAATTAACCTGATGAACGTTTTTAAATATTTTCCCGAACGTGATGTTCAAATCTCCATTATACGAGAAACTCTCATTCTGACTAAAAGAAAAAGAACCTTTCTTCAATTTTTCAGTCTCCAGAAAATCAACGTGATTCGGGGATTTGAAAGCCTCTGATTTCGTAATACTTTTAGAAAATCCCAACCGGGCACGTGTCCGCAAAGCGTCGAACACGGTCCATTCCATCGTAAAATTATCCCGTAACGCCAAATCTTTGGAGGTATTCGTGTTTTCAATATTCCATACGTACAACGGGTTAAACATATCCTCCCCGTGGATTCCCGTCACCCTCTCCAGATACATGGGAATCGTTCCGTTATCCAGCCTCTTCTGGTAATAGGGGTTAGCCCTTGAGAACTCGGAGAAGGCAACCGGCTCCCGCTCCGAATTGCTGATATCCAAACTCGCTTTGTTCGAGAACAGAAGGCCTTTCTTACGATAAATCAGGTCTATGTTCACACCTATACCATCACGGTTCGATTTTTTCATCACCCCGTCACGGTTATTGTAACTGATGCCCAAACCGTAGCGCATAGCTTGGTCTCCCCCGTCTATATACACATTGTGAGAATGGTTGAACACCGTCCGCAAGGGTTCACTCAACCAATAAGTGTCCACCCCCCTCAACACCCCTTTCAACCGGGCATAATAGTCTGACATCTTTTGAAGTTTATCAACAAAACCCTCATATCCCTCTAACGGAGAATAACGTCCGGCCAGTAATTCAAACTCCAGTTTCTCGGAAGCGTTCATTAGATTATAATCGGACAGGTCGGCAAACGAGATCCCGTAATTCCCGTTATACGACAAACGCAACTGTCCCGCCTCCGGAGATTTGGTTTCCACGACAATTACACCGTTAGCCGCTTTCGACCCGTATATCGCCGTGGAGGCCGCATCTTTCAAAAGGGTAACGCTTGCCACCCGGTCGATATTCAAGTTAATAATGGTTTCCAGCGTGGTCTCCACCCCATCCAAAATAAACAAAGGTTGATTGGGATCGTTTTCAAATTCTGCCTGCAATCCCACGACACTCGTTTTCCCACGAATTTCAATTTTGGGCATCCGGTTCGGGTCTGATCCCCATTGTTTACTTTCCACTACCAGCATAGCGGGATCAAGGGTCTTTAAACTCTGGATAACATTTTGTGCGCCCACCATTTTCAATTCCTGTGCCGAATACGTGGTAGCCGACCCCGTGTAACTATTCTTATCCCGCGAATAGATACCGGTGATAACCACTTCTTCGATTCCCGTCACATCTTCTTCCATTCTGACAACGATTCGCTTACCCGGTGTCACGTCTTTTTCCACTGACTTCATCCCGATAAACGAGAAAACCAACACGGATTTACTCGTTTGAGTTGCCGGAAAACGAAATTCACCATTCGTATTCGTGGACGTTCCCGTCGTGGTACCTTTCAGTAAAACGGTCACCCCGGGTAACGGATTTCCTTCCGTGTCCATGACTTCCCCCTCGTAAAACGTCTGTTTCTGCGTACCCGTTTTTCTTGACTCCGTTGAATCCTGACGAACGGAAACATTCGGTAATATATCAGAAATATCCCTTATCCGGGAAGAGACTCCCGTCTCAGCTTGTAACAGCAACGGAAACCCAAGTAATAAAACGATAAGTAATTGGGTAACCGCAGTGACTGTCTTTCTTTCCGATAGCAATTTTTGCCGAAAAAATTTCCTGTCATAAGTTTTTTTCATAACTTTGATTATTAATTGGTTTATAAAACTAATGATGCAAGGGGGTGATATTCAACGTGCAAAGTTTAGGATTCACCCTCTTTTTTCATCTTTCCCTTAAAAATATCTCTTTAATTTTCCATGATTTATAAATTTTGGGTCTTTATTCATTCCATTCATTTTAGTTAAGTTGCAACCTTAATATCCTTTATCTACCGAAAATTTCTTTTATAGGCCGATCCCCAAAAATGATACAATAAAAAAGCGAGGATCGTCAACAACTCTATCTTATCTGAGGCATCGCCAAACGCCTTGTAGTAAATAGACAACGATCCACGCCTAACCAGCGTGAACTCACAGTCTAATCTTACTACTTCAAATTGGCGATTTTCAGATAAAGATTAGCATAAACTCACAATATTTTCAAGACAGGCTCTCCTGCCTTTTCGTATCATACCCGCAAATATATAAATACTTTTTCATTTTTCAATATCTTTTTCAACTTTACATCCAACAGAAATTACACTATATTGTTAAATTTAAAGAGATGAACGACATTGAATTAATTACACTAAAATCAAATTCTCATAACAATTGATAGCGACACCAAATAACCAACACGCTCAAATAGAAGACCTGTTCAATAATCAACACGGATGCACCGCAACAATCTCCCGTGTAGCCCCCGATCTTGATTTTCAAGAAGAAACGTAACCCGATAGCTGTCAGTATGGCAGGGATCATCGCAAAACAGAAACTCGCATCCTTCAAAAAGAAAAAGGGAATCAACGTGATTAATCCCACGATCACGAATATGAACGTGCGTACCTTGCTGTAAACAAGTTTTGTTTTACTTTCTTCCTCTTTCCGGACATAAGGTAACGTATTTACCATCACGGCCGCGCAGAGTTTGGAAAAACAATCTGCCGCAATCACGATCGGGAAGATCATGGCCGGATCGAAACTGGACAACAATGAATAATAAAGAATGAAGTAGAGCACTAAACCGATGGTCCCGTAACACCCGATATGCGAATCCTTCATGATGGCTAGAATCTTCTCTTTAGAAGTTCCCCCACCAAACCCGTCAAAAAAGTCTGCCAACCCGTCCTCATGTAATGCCCCGGTCAACAGGATTCGGGCAATAATCGCCAAAATACACGCCACCTCCAAAGGTACAATCTGTGCCGACAGCCATAAAACGCCCCCTGTCGTGGCTCCCGTCATAAACCCCACCAAAGGCCAATATTTAATAACATCCATGAAATAACGCTTGTCCACGTTGACAATCCGCCACAAGGGTAGTCGGGTAAACATCATAATCGCCGCCAAAAGAGAACGCATACTAATTTTAGATTTAATGATTTTAGATTTTAAATTCCAACCGCACAAGACTGACACATAACTACCCCCTCTAATTGAAACGCATTCTTGTGATCGTTTCCGCTCCCGCACAAGGGAAGCTAGAGAAGTAGTCTTCTCATTTTTCAATTATTTAAAATATTTCGTTACCGCCGCGGCCTTGAAAGAGGCCATTTCGTTAATCATATTCACGGCTGAAACGAGCAAGGGGTAAGCGCAAATAGCTCCCGTCCCTTCACCTAAGCGTAAACCGAGATTTAACAAAGGTTCGGCCCCCAAATAATCCAACACCAATTTATGCCCACACTCGTCACCTTGATGACCGTAAACGCAATAATCCGTCAAGGCCGGGTACAACATCTTTCCGGCAAGCACACAATTCGTCATGATAAAACCATCCACGATAATTACCATACCCAACTCGGCAGCACGCAACATACCTCCCACGGCAGCCACCATTTCGAAACCTCCAAAATAACGGATAATATCTTTCGGAGTTCCATCCCCCTTGTAATTTTCCATACAACGCTTCAACACGTTATATTTGTGTTCAACGCCTTCCCGAGACAATCCACTCCCCGCCCCCACGCAATCACTCAACGGAATACCCGTCAGGTAAGTCATCCACATGGAAGAAGAAGAAGTATTGGCTATTCCCATTTCCCCGAAACTCACCACGTTCGAACCCTCAGCATGTACCATATCCACGATCTCCACTCCGATCTCGATTGCCCGGTCAAATTCTTCCGGGGTCATGGCAGCCTCGTACAAATAATTTGAAGTCCCCTTACGGATTTTACGATCAATCAGCCCCTCCATAGGTTCGAAATCCGCATTTACCCCGCAATCCACCAATTTAATCCCGAAATGATGCTGCCGGGCAAACATATTCACCCCGGCACCTCCCTTGATAAAATTAAAAATCATCTGGGCCGTCACTTCCGGAGCAGAAAAACTAACTCCTTCCCTCACAATCCCATGATCTGCCGCAAAAATGATATTTTGAGGTTTTCGCAACTCCGGGGAAAGCGTTTGCTGTATCAACCCGATCTGGAGTGCTGTTTTTTCGAGTAATCCCAAAGACCCTTTGGGCTTGGTCAAATTATTAATCTTATCTATCAAAGCCTCCGACAAAGCCTTGTCAGTCTCTTTTATTACAAAACTTCTCATACAATTGAAAATTGAAAATTGAAAATTGAAAATGAGAAATACATCTTCAATCTCCAATTCAGGTTATATTATCATTTTATTTTACTCGCATGGCTATTCCGGAAACCATCAAGACAACTTCGTCCGCCCGACTTCCTATATATTGATTCACCCATCCCTGCAAATCTGTGAATCGTCGCTGAACAGGGTCAACAGAAACTCCCCCCATTCCGATTTCGTTCGTGACAAAAATAAACGTTGCCTCCTGCCCGGTGAACCGGTCAAACTCTTCCTTTATCTCTCGCAAAGACTTATCCACGTCGGAATCATTGTCAAAAAAGAAATTGGTACTCCACAAGGTCACGCAATCAATGACCACGACCCGCCCCGACACGTCACATTGACTAATCACTTTTTCTTCTTCCAAATTGGTCCATTGCGGTCCCCGGTCCTGTTGATGACGTCTCACCCGTTCCCGGAATTCATCATCCCACACCCTCGAAGTAGCCAGATAAACGGGATTCTCTGCCAGCTTTAGTGCAAGATCTTGGGCATAACGACTTTTCCCGGACCTTTGTCCTCCCGTAACTAAAATTATTTTTCTTTTCATCATGACGACAAATTTCTCTGTTTTTTCAAGAAATACAAAGTAATATTACGAAAAATCTACAACTTTATTTCCGGCTCCATCCCAACAAGCCATCCACGATGATTCCCAACAAAACTCCCACAGTATAACACAGAATATCACTCCACAAAAAACCAAATCCCAAGACCAAACCTCCTAACGTGGTCGCCCGGATGGCGTCAATCCAAGGAGCATGATACAATTGGCTGATCTCGATCAAGTAGGAAAAGACCAATGCCAACACACAAGCCACCCTTTTCCTCATATTCACGAATAGGAAACGACACCCAAAATACACCATCATAGCCCATAAAATATCCCCTAGGTATAATTTTACGAAATCAAGCGTGCAAGCACTCATTTTCCGGGAAAGCAATCCCAGTATAACCACGAAAAGGGTTAACAACAAATATTTCAACCGTTTATTCTTCATCCCTATCATACATCCAACGTTTCCTTTTGACAACAAATTTAGGAAGAATCTCCCATAATACCACGCCACACACAAAAACAATCAAGCACCCCGACAAATACTCTAAAGATTCAAAATTGTTTACTAACTTTGTGAGTTAGAAGTCTAAAAAGAAGTGATGATGAAACTCATATTATCCCGACACGGGGAAACATTAGAAAATCAACAACATATACTCCAGGGCCAACTCCCCGGAACCTTATCTCCATTGGGGATAGCCCAAGCCGAGAGACTGGCGGAGATGCTCCAAGAGGAAACGATTGATAACATTGTTTCCAGTGATCTGGCCCGAAGTTATAACACGGCGGTTGCTGTCGCCCGGAAACATGGACTAACGCCTCACCAAACCCCCCTCTTGCGGGAAATGGACTGGGGTATATACACGGGTAAGCGCTTGGATGACGTGGATTGGACCAACCTACCTCCCAGCGTGGAATCCCTAGATGCTCTCTTCCAAAGAGCTATCGATTTCATTGCCTATTTAAAAAAGAATTTCTCCGGCCAACGGATCGTGGCTATCGGACACGGAGCATTCAACCGGGCAATTATCGCGTACCTCAACGGAAAAAAGGCTATTGACATGATTGACCTTCCCATCATGGAAAACACAAGTTGTATACGTTTTACATTAGTGGACGACAACCAAACAGTATAACCCAATTGAAAATTGAATCTCCACATTTTCAATTTTCAATTTTCAATTTTCAATTAACATGAGAATATACACGAAAGGCGGGGACAAAGGAACAACGGGAATATTCGGCGGGAGCCGGGTGGATAAAGATGATATTCGTATTGAAACAAACGGGACCCTTGACGAACTGAATGCCACGCTGGGTGTCATTCGAGCCTTATTGGACGAGAAGGACGAACGGCAAGAAATTCTGGCATACATACAACGTACGTTAATGATCGTCATGTCACAAGTGGCGACCCCCTCAAACATCCGGGAACAAAACCAGAACATCCTACCGGAAGATATAGACCGGTATTGCGAACAACAAATTGACCGCATGAACAGCGAAATGCAACACCCGTCCACCCATTTCATCCTGCCGGGCGGAACGCTGATTTCAGCCCAATGCCACGTGGCCCGCACGATCGCCCGCCGGGCAGAAAGAAGATTGTGTACTCTAAACAAAACTGACGAAATTCCCCCGCTTATCCTGCAATTCGTGAATCGCCTCTCGGACCTACTATTTACCATGGCCCGCTGGGAAATGGACCAGCAAGGTGCGGAAGAAGAGAGATGGAAAGCATTCCTTTACAAAAAGAAAAAACAATAAACAGCGTTCGCCTTGTGCGGTTGGAATCTAAAATTTAAAATCTAAAATCTAAAATACACATGTCTTTTCTTCGTTCAATCATGTTTGTCGGGACCTGTTCAGATGCGGGTAAAAGCATCATCAACACGGCATTTTGCCGAATCTTCAAACAAGATGGTTACCACCCGGCCCCTTTCAAGGCGCAAAATATGTCGCTAAATTCATATTCCACTCCCGACGGGCTGGAAATCGGACGGGCGCAAGCAGTACAGGCTGAGGCGTGTGGCATTACCCCGGAAAGCGACATGAATCCTGTCCTGCTAAAACCCACAAACGAACAATGCTCGCAGGTCGTACTCAACGGAAAGCCAGTCGGGAATATGTCTGCCAGAGAATACTTCATGTCCAACAACAAAGCCGAATTATTCAACCAAGCGTACGCTGCCTATGAACGTCTGCAAGCCCGCTACTCGCCCGTCGTGCTGGAAGGAGCCGGGAGTATCTCGGAAATCAACTTGCGGGAAAGAGACATTACGAATATGCGGATGGCATTGCGCACAAATGCCGCCACCTATCTGGTGGCGGACATCGACCGGGGGGGAGTGTTTGCCTCCGTCTACGGTTCCATCACCCTGCTTTCAGAGGAAGAAAGAAAATTGATCAAAGGAATTATCATCAACAAATTCAGAGGCGACATATCCCTCTTCGACGAGGGGAGAAAGATCATCCACGATCTCACGGGTATACCTGTTGTCGGCGTGATTCCCTATTTCAAAGACATTTATATCGAAGAAGAAGACTCCGTCTCACTGGAGACCAAAAACACCAAAGCCGGGAGCGGCAAGATCAACGTGGCCATCGTACTCCTGAAACGCCTTTCCAATTTCACGGACTTCAGCGTGCTGGAACGAGATGAACGATTCCATGCCTACTACACGAATAACGTGGAAGAAATTGGCAAAGCCGACATCATCATCCTACCGGGAACGAAAAACACGATCTCCGATCTGCGGAACATTCGGGCAAACGGTATCGCGGAGGCAGTCATCCGGGCTCACAAAGAAGGTAAAAAAGTGATCGGTATTTGCGGGGGATACCAGATGATGGGCGCCCGGATCGAGGACCCGGATCAGATAGAGGGGGACATGACCGCCATTCCCGGCCTGGGCATCCTTCCTCTTGTCACGATCATGGAACCTGAAAAAGTCACCCGCCAAGACCAATTCACCTTCCGCAATCACCCGGAAACCTGCAAGGGGTACGAGATACACATGGGCCGAACGACCTTATTAGACGGGGCTCCGGAAGCTCCCTTGAACCGTTTACACGACGGACGGACAGACGGCTATATCTTAAACGAAAGATGCTGGGGTAGTTACCTCCACGGAATTTTAGACAATGACATCGTCCTCAACGAACTGGCAGAAGGACTGACCCAAGCATCCCCCACAACCTTCAATTATACCGATTTCAAAGATCAACAATATAACAAACTGGCCGATCACGTACGCGCACACGTTGACCTGCCATACATTTATTCCACCCTTAAAACCAAGTAATATGCTGAACGGACACGGAGATGACATATACAAATCAAACACGGAAATAAAAGCTAATTTCTCCACCAACGTATGGTATGACGCGGACACGGATATTCTCCGTTCCATGCTGATCACCCAAATCGACAAAATATTCCATTACCCGGAGCCTGCCGCCGAATCATTCGTGCGGGAAGTTGCCCGGTTCCATAACCTGCAACCGCAAAACGTGATTGCCGGAAACGGTGCCACTGAACTGTTTTACTTGATCGCACACGCTTTCGAAGGGAGTAAAACCATCCTTCCCATTCCCTCTTTTTCAGAGTACGAAGATGCTTGCACCCTTTACAGGCACCAACAGATATTCGTACCCATAAAAGACTTTCAAACAGGCCCCGCAGACCTGATGTTCATCTGTAACCCCAACAATCCCAATGGACACGTATGGAAACTGGAAGAGATTGAGAATATTTTACAACAATACCCTCAAATGACGCTTGTCGTGGACGAATCGTTCATTGACTTTGCCCCCACGGCACAGCCATCCGAACCGCTATTAGCCAGCTATCCCAATCTGCTGGTCATTCATTCCATGACGAAAAGTTATGCTATCCCCGGATTACGCCTAGGCTATATGCTCGGTAACGAAAGTCTGATAGACCGAATCAAACGATTCACTCATCCTTGGAGTGTAAATGCCTTGGCTATCGAGATCGGGAAATTCCTACTGCAAAACGGTAAGTATCTCCTACCCGACACGGGCAGGCTACTCAAACGTAAAGAGAATTTTGTCCGTGCTTTCGATGAACTTCCCGGTTACTCTCCTGTCCCCTCGGAAACCTCGTTTTTCCTTATTCACACAATACATAAATCCCACGTGTTAAAACAAGAACTATTGAAACAATTCGGGATTCTGATACGGGACGCCTCGAATTTCAGAGGTCTGGACGAACATTACTTCCGGGTAAACACACTCTCGGATGAAAAAAACCAGATGCTACTCCGGGCGTTAAGATTATTATCCATCAATGATTTATAATTGGTTACCATGCTCTCGTTTTCAATCTTCACCGTTCCTCTTATCATCGGGTATCTTCTTGATCTCATTTTTGGAGATCCCCGAAAACTACCTCATCCGATCGTAGCCTTTGGAAACATCATCGGGTGGTGTGAACGTCACTTTAACAAAGGTGGTCACAAGAAACGAAACGGGTGCCTGATTGCCATTATCCTGCCACTTTCCACCCTCTTCTTAGGGGGACTTCTTGCTTGGGGAAGCTGGATTCTCCATCCTTTTGCGTATTACGGCATCGCCTCCGTGTTCGTTTTCTACGGCTTGGCGAACCACAGTCTTATACAAGAAGGTGGAGAGGTTATTCGAACTCTTGAAGAACAAGGATTGGATGCCGGACGAAAACGCCTGTCATGGATTGTCGGTAGAGACACCAGCCAACTCTCCCCCAAAAAGATATATACCGCCGTATTGGAAACCATGGCGGAGAATTTGAGTGATGGAGTCGTCGCTCCCCTGTTTTTCTATGCCCTAGGAGGATTTCCTGCCATGATGGCTTATAAAATGGTAAACACGCTCGACTCCATGATCGGATACAAAGACGCACGTTACAAAGATTTCGGGTGCTGTTCGGCTCATCTGGATGATGTACTGAATTATATTCCGGCCCGGTTAACGGCATTTTTGATCGCCTTATCCGGCTACCGGAAAGGAATCTTTTCCTTCATCCGAAAATACGCCCGTCAACATGCCAGTCCCAATTCCGGCTATCCGGAATCCGCTATGGCCGGAATACTCGATTGCCGCTTCGGGGGACCAAACATTTATCACGGAATGCTCGTGGAAAAGCCTTACATCGGAACGCACAACAGAGAACTATCGATTAACGATTACAAACGTGCCGCCCGCATCAATCAAACGGTATGCCTGAGCACGGTAATCCTTATTTGCCTTGTTTTCACACCATTGATATAAAAAGGACGAGGGGACACCGATGAAGTGTCCCCTCGTCTTTTTTCGAACTAATTTATTTCCGTTCCCCTAATTTATCATCCAGATAAATCAAGTTATGACCGTTCATCATCTTGATTCTATCAACAATAGTCTGCGCCGTAGACTCTTCTTCCACTTGCTCATCTACAAACTTATTGATAAAATTCTGGGCAGCTTTGTCATTCTCCTTGATAGCTACATCCAATAAATCATCAATCAATTTAGAAACATGACACTCGTGTTGATAAACATGCTCGAATACTTCCAAAACAGAACCCCATGCCGTCGGAACCACGTTGATCTGACCGATTTCTACATTTCCGTTCCGTTTGATCACAAAGTCAATCATTTCATAAGCATGATCCAATTCCTCTTTTGATTGCGCTCTCATCCATGATGCCATTCCGTCGTAACCATTCTGTGCAAAATACACAGACATTGACAAATACAAATTGGATGACCACATCTCAGCATTAATCTGAGCATTAAACGCCTTTACTAAATTTTCGCTCAACATAATTATTTATTTAAAATTTGATATTCATTCTTTCAAATCGTTTGAAGAACGAACAAATTACATGCCATTACAAAATTATGTCATTAAAAATATAGCTTAGGACATTTTGTCATTTTTGACTCATTAACATTAAAAAATGATCAATTCCACACTCACCCCAATAAAAATGGATATAACTCGCCAACACGTTTTTATAGGTATATACCGGAGTGTCAACCACCATATCCTTGGCATTATATATCGTGCCAATCACAGGTATTTTCTCATGCCCAGGCAATATTCGGGAATAGTGAAACTCATGCCCCCGAATACGTTGACCGTTTACACGAACTTCCCGGTAGCCCAATTTCAATTTCATCTGCTCCATCGTCGCCCCTTTTTTCAACCCGCCCGCCATAGGATAAACCTTCCCGTCATCACTTGTAATCGTGTCACACAAATACATCATCCCGCCACATTCTGCCAACACCCGCCCTCCGGTCTCGCAATACTTCCGGACAGCCTGCCGCATTCCCTCGTTAGCTGCCAACTCCGGCAAATATAGTTCCGGATACCCTCCGGGGAAATAGACCAGATCGGCATCCGGAAGACGTTTATCATGCAGCGGACTAAAAAACACCACCTCCCCGGCTCGTTTCAACGCCTCCACGTTCTCCCGGTACATGAAATTAAAAGCCTCATCCCGGGCAATAGCGATCTTCCTGTTTCCGGAACAAATGACACCTTCTGTCTGTTTTCCGGAAAATTCCACCGTACAAAGTTCCAGTAAACGATCGACATTCACGGTTTTGTCTATCACCTCTGCCACCCGATCCGCAAATGCATCAAAACAAAACGTCTCATCAATCGACAACCCCAAATGACGGGACGGGATAACAATACTTTCATCCTTTGGGATATACCCCAATGCCTCCACTCCAGCATCCACACAAGCCTGCTGCAAATAAGCATAATGCGCTACCGATGCTACGAAGTTAAACACGACCCCGACAACCCGGATTCCCGGATAGAAGTGTTTAAAACCATACAACACCGGGGCCACAGTATAAGCCGTGGACTTTGCGTTAAGTACCAACACGACGGGAATACCGATTAACTCGGCAATCTCCGCACTACTCCCCTTCATCCCGTCATATCCATCAAACAACCCCATCACCCCTTCCGTCACACAAACATCACTCGCTGCCCCGTAGCGGGCGTACAGCTCCCGCACGTGTGCCGCAGACGCCATATAAGAATCCAAGTTCACAGATTCCTCCCCCACAGCCATAGCATGATGTTTCGTGTCTATATAATCCGGCCCGCACTTAAAAGGTTGTACCTTCATTCCCCGGTTCCGTAACAATCGTAACAAACCTAACGTGAATGTCGTCTTCCCGCTACCGGAACTTGTCGCCCCGATCATGATAAATGGTTTCTGTTTCATTTCTTCCAGTATTTACACGCAAAGATAAAACTTCTCAAAATAATAAAAGTATAATAATATTGGATGTTTCTAATAAAAGCCTATTTTTGTAGCGTTACTATAATTGAGGTAGTTGCAACATTCATAAGCTTTCGGAATGGACGCCGGAAGCGGACCTCAAGTATGAAGGAATGATTTATGAAGGAAATGGACATGATTAAAGACATCATCCGGGCTTACAGAAATTACCCGGATCGTGTAGCTTTTGTAATTGATGATACCTCTTACACCTATCAGGAGGTATTTGCTCGAGTGCAGGGAATTATGCCCTTCGTGCAAGATTGCCCGGAAGACATTATCGGAATCATCGCAGAAGATTGCATTGAAACGTACGCCTCTATTCTGGCCGTTTTGTTATCCGAGAAAACTTACGTAATCCTCCATCCCAACTACCCGGACAGTCGGAACAGGACCATTGTGGAATCCACCGGAATGAAACAGGTATTATACGGTCACGAATCCGGTACGCGGCAAGGTCTCCCCAACGAGATCAAATGTATTTCAACATTAGAACTACGGGATGAAAATATAGACCATCTAACAAGAGAGCAAACGCAGGATACAAACAAGAATGCCTACATCATTTTCACCTCCGGAAGTACCGGGCTTCCCAAAGGAGTCCCAATCAGCCGGAAAAACCTAAATGCATTCTATACAGCCTACCATCAACTGGGCTGGCAACTTGGGCCGACAGACCGGATGTTGCAAATGTTCGAACTGACATTCGATGTTTCGGTTGTGTCCACCCTCTACCCGCTAACCCTTGGAGCCAGCGTTTACACGGTGGGAACAAGCAAGTTGAAATACATGAGAGTATACGAATTAATGGAAGACGAGGAACTGACTTTCGTGGCCATGCCTCCCTCCCTGCTACAATTCCTATCCCCTTACTTTGGCGAGATTCACGTTCCAAAACTCAAATACCTTATCGTGACGGCAGAAGCTGCAAATGCCGATCTTCTCCAACGTTTCAGGGCCTGCGCCCCCAACGCGGAATTCGTAAACCTGTATGGTCCCACGGAAGCCACAATTTATTGTACGGCTTACCGGATTCCTCCCGAAGACTGCAAACAACACAACGGGATGATCGCCATCGGCCACCCTTTCACCGGGATCAACACCATGATCATGGACGAGAAGGAAACACCCGTACAAACCGGGGAACAAGGAGAATTATGGGTAAGCGGGGAGCAAGTCATGCAAGGCTACTGGCAAGACGAGGAAAAGTCTCGACAAGTATTCGCCCGGTTCAACGGGAAAGAGTACTATAAAACAGGCGACCTCTGTTCTGTCGACCCGGACGGTGACATCATCTATCGCGGACGTAAGGACTACCAAGTTAAAGTACAGGGTTTTCGGGTTGAGCTCAGCGAGATCGAATACCGGGCAAAGAAATTCTTTCCGAACGAGACCAATGCCGTCGTCGTTCCCAAGAAAGAGGATGACGGGGGATGCCAATTGCACTTGTTCGTCGGGACAACTCCCCATGAACGGGATGCCTTGCTCCATTATCTGAAGGAACATTTACCCGTCTACATGATACCGACGGCAATTCACTTTTTAGAAGAATTCCCGTTGAACACCAGCGGCAAAATTGACCGGAAAGCATTAACAACATTAATATAAAAAACTATGGAAATCGAAGAAATCTTACGCGAACTGGACACGATTTTTCGTGACATCCTAAAAAACGAAAACATCACGTTAACTACCGAGACCACGGCAAAAGACGTGGACGGCTGGGATTCACTGACGAATATGCGCCTCATCACGGCCATCGAAAAACATTACAACATTCGTTTCGGCCTGCGTGAAATACTGAAATTCAAACACGTGGGTGACCTGTGCGCATCCATCCAAGCTAAAAAGAAATAGTCTATGATATTTCTCTCTCTACCGTTTGTCATTCTGTTTACCTGTTGTCTAATCCTATATTACACGGTAAAAGGCTGCTACCAGAAACCGGTCTTGTTACTAACCAGTTGCATCTTTGTCGGTTATTTCAACATCGCGTACCTACTGATAGCCGCACTCATTGCAGCAATAACCTTCTACTGGGGCCGCTGGATCGGTATACAGGAACAGGAAAACAAACGCCGGAGAGTCTTCATCGGGGGAATTGTCTTTCTCGTCCTCTTCCTCGTGGCATTTAAATACCTCAATTTCATCGGGGAAAACATTGCCGTACTACTCGGTTGGTTCGGCGTGGACTGGAAAGGAGCCAGCACCTCTATCTTCTTCCCGTTAGGAATCTCGTTCTATACCTTCCAAGCACTCGGTTATCTTATTGATGTCTACTGGGAAGAGGAAGAACCCGAACGCTCGCTACCGGACTTCATGCTCTACATGCTGTTTTTCATGAAATTCCTTTCCGGACCGATCGAACGGGCTTTCGATATGCTCCCGCAGTTGAAAATCGAGAAACGGTTTGACTATGATACGGTTACCTACGGTCTGAAACTCATGCTGATCGGCTTGATGAAAAAAGTCCTGATTGCCGACCGACTGGCCCCACATCTGGATAGTATATTTGCCTCCGTGCAAGATGCCTCCGGAGCACAACTCTTACTCGCCGGATTATTATACCCGATTGAGCTTTATGCTGATTTCTCCGGTTACACGGATATGGCTATCGGTGGAGCCATGATGTTCGGTTATCGTCTGTCTCCGAACTTTAATCGTCCGTTCGCAGCAAAAACAATCACCGACTTTTGGCGCCGCTGGCATATGTCCCTCTCCTTCTGGGTCAGGGATTACCTTTACCAACCCATCGCGGCAAGCAAACGATATTGGGGACAGTGGGGTATCGTCTACGCTCTTGTGGTCACCTTCGTGTTACTCGGCGTGTGGCACGGGGCTGGTTGGAACTATGTGATATACGGATTAATCCAAGGACTTATCATCAGCTACGAGATGGTGACCGTGGCCTACCGGAATAAAGTGGAAACAAGCGTGGGGAAACACGTGTTCGGGGCTTACTCTATCCTCCGAACCTACCTGCTCTTCGCATTCTCCCTGCTATTTTTCCGTCTATCCTCGTTATCCGATGCCGGATACATGATCAGTCACCTCTCCTTCAACCTGCACACCTCTATTAAAGAGCTGCGATTAGGAATGACCGACCAAGAATGTATTGTTACCGGAGTTGCTGTCGTACTACTCTTCCTGTACGAATACTTCATGTCGAAACAGGACCTGTTACAAGCTCTGAACCAGCGTCACAGAATCATACGCTGGGGGGTCTACTACCTGATCGTACTACTCATGTTCCTATTCGGACAATTCGGATCTGAAGATTTCATTTATTTACAGTTTTAGCCATGAGAACTTTCAAAGGATTTATAATAAAATGCGTGCTTTTTCTTGTTCCCTTCTTTGTCCTTGCGGGGATCTACTTCTACGATGATCCCTTCAAAGTCCTGCGTGAGTACAAAAAATATGACAACGACCCGATCTTCCTGAACGAAGATTACATCGGTTGGAAAACATACAAGAATTATCGGGACTCCCTGCACTTCGATTCCTTCATCCTAGGAAATTCCTGCACCATGGCATTTCTAACCTCTGACTGGGAAAAATACCTCAACGGGGAAAAAGCCATCCGGCTGTATGGGACAGCACAACGTCTGGCTGCCGTACACCGGAAAGTTATGGCCCTTGACAAACAACAAGATAAAATTGCCAACGTGCTTTTGATCGTTGATCCCACCCTTTTGCGGGAACACCAGTTATCAAGCGGATACATGCACCTCTTACCCCCGGAAATAAGCGGAATGAATAAATTCAAATTCCAGTCCCAGTTCGCCCAAGAATTCTTTAATCCCAAATTCATGATTCCATACATGGATTACCGGATATGCCACCACTATCGTCCCTACATGAGAGGCATTGTAAATCCGGATAAAAACATCCGTAACACGGTAACAAACGATTTGTGGAACCCGCGAGAAGAGGAAATAGCAGAATTGGGCGATTATTACTGGGAAAAGTACAAAAAGAGATTCCGTCCTCGTTCCGGTCAGGACCAGACTTATCCCCCGGTACTCATGAAACCACAAATAAAACTGTTATCAGAAATGGCAGAGGTGTTCCAAACCCACCACACGAACTGTAAAATTATCATCAGCCCGGAATACAAACAGATACGCATGAACCCGGCAGACGTGGAGCAATTGAAAAATATATTCGGCAGCGAAAACGTGTATGACTTTTCAGGTATCAACCAATACACAAATGACATTCGGAATTATTACGACGGAGCACATTACCGCCCCTGCCTTGGACGTCAACTACTGGACAGCATTTATGCCACGCACGAACCAACTGACTAATTTTAGATTTTAAATTTTAAATTTCCGACTACCCCCTCTAACTCCCCCTTACACAGGGGGAGGATGCGCTACATTGAAACATTAATACGATTTCTTGCGTCCGTCTCTCCCCCTGTGCAAGGGGGAGCCGGAGGGGGTAGTTAAAGTGTCAGCCTTGTGCGGCTGGAATCTAAAATCTAAAATCTAAAATCTAAAATCAATTCATTCCCAATTTCTTCCTTATCGCCTTCGGAATAGCGTTCTTGTGAACCATAATATCCATTGTCTTCAAAGCCATATAAGGATAAGATGCATAGAAATACCCACCGAATTTGTTATACTTATTCCAAGAGTTTTTCACGATGAAATAAGGAGTTCCGTTCTGATCTTTTGCTTTACCAATGATATGCATTCCGTGATCGTCCGTTGTCTGGTAACGATCGAACTCTTCCTGTCTCATCTCCTGCGTAATTGTCTTTTCGGGAGCCGGCCCTTGCTTGAAAGCATCCATCATCTGTTGTCCCTTCGGCAACTTTTCCCACTTAGCAATTTCTGCACCGCTCATCTCCTTGGTATCCGTTGCCGGGATTACGGCAACCCCTGCATCCTTCGTGGCAAATCCTTTCTCGCTCACGTCAGCACCCCAGACAAAAGTATAACCGTGATCAATAGCATAATCCATCACTTGCATCAACTCCTCCAACGGAAGATTATAAGACTTATCCCAAGACCAGTTATCCTCAACCTCGATGGCAAACTCCGTGTAGAAAGGATGGTGCGTGAAAGAGGTTAAATTCACATAATCATCCATGTTTAAGCCAACCACCTCTTTAGCAAAAGTCTGTGGGGTGTACTCTTTTCCTTGGTACTCAAACTTTTCCGACTCCGGACCGAGATAAGTATCCAGAATAGCGTCAAATCCCCGTTTCCAAGCCGTACTCAACCGTTTGTTGTTATTCTCCACCACGGCCTGCACGTAAGCTTTCAACACAGCGTCAATCTCCCCGAACACGTGACTCGGCTCCCCGTAGTTCAATCCCTGAAATACTTCAAGAGGCACAATCCCGTATTTTTTTGCCATATTGGTAACATCCGAAGAAGCTCCCCCTACCGCAAAATTCAGAACCCCGTGCAAACGAACATACTTTTCAGCCTTATCCGAATAAGCATGTTTCACGAAATACATCGCTGACAAATTCACCGAATCTTTACCCATTCTCATCATCTCCGACTCAAGGAATGAGGTCGTCGCCCATGACCAGCAAGTCCCCGCACGGTACTGATCCTTCACGGATGTGGCAGGCAATCTTTTTACATCCGTGAATTTATATCCTTCCGGCTTTATCGTGTCCTGTTGCGCATAGGACATCATCGTACCCATAAAAAGAAGGGCACACAAAATACATACTGTTCTTCTCATCTCTTTATATTTAATGATTTCATTATCTGCCGTAAAAGTATAAAAAGAAGCGTAAAATACTCTTATCTCCCGGTTAAAAACAGGAACAAAGCGCGGGAAATCCCGCTACCGTAAGGAAGAACAGGGGAGGCACCCCCTTTTCATTTCAGGCACCCCCTCGGTACATCTTCGGTCGGGGAGCGAAGGTGTACCCCAAGCGCACCGAAGGTGCACCGAAGTTAATCCCCTTCTTCCCCCAATATACTATAGGATTACAACACCTCATCTTCGAACAATCCCTAAAAAGTATAAGAAACCGATGCCTGGTAATTCCTAGGTTTTCCCAAAATCGTGGTTCTCTCAAAATACTCTTTATCAAACAGATTATTGACATTCAAAGCCAGAGTCACATGATTCTTTATCGTGTAAAAGATACCGGCATCCATCAGCCACAAGGCCGGATCATAAAGGCGATTATCGATGTTTCTGAATACCTTATCTTTAAAATTCCCACTTAAATGGAAAGACAAATTCTTAAATATTCCCTTGGGAATCATATAATCCGCATAAGCATAAAAGGTTGTACGAGGAACACCCGTGGCACGAACATTTTTATTCTGTTCCTTATATTTAGAGAAACGTCCGCTCTCGGCAATCTCCCGTAGACGATAGTCCGACCAACCGAGACCTCCCGTAACTTGTAAGGTAGATAACGGACGAACAACCACCTCAATGTCAAAACCTCGCGAATCGGCTCTTCCCACTTGTCCCCGGATTCTCTTCTCGGTAGCAACACCATCCACCAATACCGTCGTGTCACCCAAACTCTTCACGATATTATACTTACGAATATAAAATACACTCGCATTAATATCCACCATCTCGTTTATGGTGTAACGTACACCGACTTCCGTAGAATATCCTTTTTCCGGTTTGAACACTTCGCCCCCATCCTCGTCAGGATTGAACTCATTACCCTTGCGGTCCAAATACATCACGGTAGGACTATACGTTGTGGTCACAGGATTGAAATAGGAAGAAATAGAACCGTAGAATGACAATTCAGGCATAGGGAAATACACGACACCCACCCGATACGTGAATGCCGAGGTCTCCACCTCTTTCCATTCTTTCCTGTTCTTCGTTTCATACTTCTGCTTTCCGTCGTCAATCGTGGCACTCGATGTTTTTCGGCTATACAAATCCACACGTCCGGATGCCATCATTTTCCATTTATCATTGAATTCGATCACGTCATGCAAATAAATTCCATGCGTTCTCTCCGTGCGAAGAGAAACGGCTGAAACTTTCGTGTCCCACCATCCCTGCACAATATGCGGGTCACGCACAGGCAAAAGAGCATCCAAACCGGGCCCCCACAAATCGTCATCTCCATAACCGTTATACTGGGCGAAATCAAAACAATTGTACGTCCATCCCAACGTGTAATTATGCAACACGGAACCTGTCTCGAACTTCCCGGTCAACTCGATCGTGTTATTCACGTTTTTGTGGTCCGGGTTAAAATTCAACGGGTTCTGACGGGCAGCATTTCCTCGTTGAACCGTATCCAAGTCAACATAGACCTTCTCGTTTTCTGACTTATAATAATACCATTTATATATCGGATCCTTAGAAGTACGATAAGAAAGCCCCTCAATACAATGATAATCCAAATCACTATGGAAATAAGAAAAACGTTCTTTCAACTTCATCCAATCCGTGATCTGATAAACGTATGACACAGACATATCCCACACTTTCCGTTTCATGTAATTATTAGCAAAGTCATTATAAACTTCGCGGTAATCCGCCTCCGGGTGGCGCTCCCCCTTCAGCGCGTACGGTTTGTCTCCATCCACGTAGAACATATCACCGGGCATAACGGGTGCAGCCCCGATCTCGGTCGTGTAATCATCGTCGGCATAACTACCGGTCACATCAATACGTCCCCACTTTCCTAAATCAGCTCCCAAAACACCATACACGGAAAAACGATTTGCATTCACCTCACGCCATCCGTCACCCGTTGAATAATTAATATTGGCACGATACTCGAGAGGTCCCACGAGTTTCCCCCCAAAACCGAGAGTAGCCCGTCTCTCATCCCAGCTACCATAACTGATACGAGCGTTGGCCGAGAAATCGGGAGACGCTTTCTTGCGCACGATATTCAACACTCCGCCCATAGCCGAATGTCCGGCCAAAATAGCGGCGGGCCCCTTCAGCAACTCGATAGACTCCACGGCAGCCAAATCTCCGTAAGGCACGTTATTATTTAATGTCCGTTCATCGCGAATCCCATCAATCATAACGACCGCACTCCCCTGGCCGCGAATCGAAAACTGTTGGAATTGCCCGTATTGCTTATCTTTCGCTACAATTCCCGGCAAAAACTTAACAGCATCCATCAGATCAACAATTCCCTTCCGGTCAAGCATCTGGCTAGACAACTTGCTCACCGTTATCGGAACGAAACGCAAAGGCACATCCAATCCCAACAAATCAATCCTCTTCTTTTTCTGCATCACGTCCACTTGATCAATACGGAATAAAGAATCCGTGATACTCTTTTTCTTTTGTTTATCGTTCTCCTGAGCGAGAAGCGAACCGACACACACAAACAGCAACAATGCTAATACAACAACTTTTTTCATACAACTATATATTAATAATGAATAAAGCATTATTAACATAGTCTTTTGGGCAACATGAGTTTAAGATAAATAGATCTCTTCCCTCTCGCTTTTTTTCCCGAAAGCTATGGTTTTCGTGTTCGGCAGGTCTTCTGACTCGTTCCGGATTTTGTTGCCTTCCCGGTTTATAACCAGTGACATTTGAAGTACAAAATCCCTTGTACAGGAACTTACAGCTGCGGGTACAGTCCCGGATTCACACCGGGTTCCCTATTAAGCGTTACCTCCATGACCGAAGGCTCCGCACCAAAACATGGCGCAAATGTAATATATTTTTTTATATTATACTTTTTCTACATGATTTTTTTATTTTCACAATTCAATCATCATAACAAACTGACAACCAATTCCTATACAAAAACGCCAACGATATTCCTAACGAATCTCTACACTTCCCCCTGATATCATTTTTCTTATCCAACCGTAACCTTTTGTCAAAAAATATATACATTTGTACCGTCTTAGGTGATGTGTTAATGCTCAATTAACATACAAGAGGGAAACCGGTTAGAATCCGGTACAGTGCCCGCTACTGTGATGCCCGTTTCTCCCTAACGAGGAGATTCAAAGAAAGGTTCTTACACCACTGTTCGTAAGGACGGGAAGGTATCTTTCTTAGGCGTAGTCAGGAGACCTGCCAAGACAAACACAGGTAATAGCGTATTCTCGGGGTCAGGAATACTATTATAAACTTTTAAAACATCATTTTATAATGAAAAGAATTGCGGTGCTAACCACATTATTCATGTTAGCCTTAGTAAGTACCTCGTTAGGACAAATCACACTAAAAGGACGAGTTATTGATGCCAAAAGCGGGAAAGCACTCATCGGTGCGAACGTTCGGTTAATCGGAACGAGTATAGGAATCGCTACCAACAACAAAGGAGAATTTATCCTTGAAAAAGTACCGGAAGGCGCATACACTCTCCGGGCCAGTTACTCCGGTTACGAGGTCAGTTCCATGAATATTAATAGCAGTAAAAGCGACATTCTGTTCAAACTGAAATCATCGCTGATCAACTTGGATCAGGTTGTTGTATCCGGAACTGGAACTCACAGAAGGTTGAAAGATTCTCCCGTACCCGTTGAAGTAATGACCGCTTCCGATATAAAAAAAGGCGGTATCTCCACGATCGAGGATGCCCTTGTCATGCTTAATCCCTCTTTCAGTTTCCGACCGACTGCCATGGGAACAAACATGACACTTAACGGGATGAAAGGGGATTATATTCTCATTCTCGTAAACGGGAAAAAAATGACCGGGGACATCTCCGGCTATGTCGATCTGTCCCGAATTGACATGGGTAGAGTAAAACGTATAGAGATTCTCAAGGGGGCCGCATCATCCCTTTACGGTTCTGACGCTATCGCAGGAGTGATCAATATCATCACCGATCAACCACATGATGCACTTAATATTATGTCCACCACTCGTTTCGGAGGAAAAGGCAGTTTTATAGAGAACATCAACACCGATATCAATGTCGGGAAATTTACCTCCTCCACCTCTTACCAACGACGCCAGTCCGATGGTTGGCAACTCAGCAAGATCACAGAAGACAGTGTACCGACACGTCGTAAAGTTTCCGACAAATTCCATTCGGACATCGTGAACCAACGCTTTGCTTTCGATCCTTCTAAAAATTTAAATATCTACGTGGAAGGAAGTTACTTTACCAAAGAGATTGAACGTCCCGTAAATAAAGACGCCAAAGACCTTTCCGGATTCGACTATGATATGTCATACGAAAATTATGCCATCGGACTAGGAGGAAAATACTTATTCGGGAATTCCGCCTATATTAGCTTGGATGTCAATGCCAACAATTATGAATACTATAAAGTATACACCCGAGACATTATTTCCAAGGGCGACACTACAACTCACGCCGGGGAAGAAATCCTGACCAAACGTCAACGTTACCTGTCTGCTAACTTGAAAGGGGTTTTCAAAATCGGTAAATACAACAAAATTTCAATAGGCTCCGAATACGTTAAAGACTATCTAAAAAACCCCACGGACCTTACCGAGAGTAAAAACGTATACACGTTGGCACTCTATGCACAAGATGAGATTCGTATCTTGAAAAAACTCCAGTTAGTACCCGGATTTCGCTACATCTACCATGAGACATTCAAGAACAAATTCACTCCTAAGATAGCGGCAATGTATAGCCTCGGGGAATTTAACTTCCGGTTGTCATATGCCGCCGGATTTAAAGCCCCTTTACTGACCGACCTCTACTATTACAAAGAGGCTACCAAGAAAGGGAAACAAACCATCACAATCGGCAACCCCGACCTTAAACCGGAAAAATCAAACTATTACTCCTTTAACACTGAGTATACCAGTAAATACTGTAACATATCGGTTAACGGGTATATCAATGATTTGCGGGATGTTATTACGACAAAATACCTAACCACGGACGAGGATAAAGCCAACGGAATAGACTCCCGAACCACTTATGAAAATCTTAACAAAGCACGCACGCAGGGAGTCGACATTTCCGTTAATAGTTACCTGGGCGCAGGCTTCTCCCTAGGAGGCGGATATAGCTACGTGGACGCCCGGGATCGGAAAACCAAAATACGACTGGAAGAAAGTACCCGTCACTCAGGAACCATCCGGGCCAATTACATACACGAATGGAACAATTATCGGCTTAACGTGAACCTCAACGGGCGATTACAAGGCAAGAAATTCGTGAAATCCACCGAGAAAGATGCTCCTAAATACCAGATCTGGAACTTGACAACCAATCACTCTTTCTCTCCCGTGGGTATGTTCCTTTTCGAAATCAACGCGGGAATTGAGAATCTATTCGACTATTCCCAGAACCTGCCTTACGGCTCCAATCTCGGGACATTAAGTCCGGGAAGAACATTCTTTGCAAGTTTAACTATTAGATTAAAAAAATAATGAAAACAATTATCATCATACTATCCCTCTTTACCAGTCTAAACGTGTTAGCCCACGGTGGTGGCGGTTTCAAACATTCCGATATATTCAAGACCCTTGGTCCTAATGACAAAATAGCGATCCTCATGGTTCACTTCGGGACTACCCACGACGATACCCGAGTCCTGACCATCGAAGCCATTAACAAAAAAGTGTCACAAACATTCTCCGGAGTGGAAGTCCGTGAATCCTACACTTCCCGCATGATCATGCGCCGTCTCAAAGAGAAAGGTATAGTAAAACTGAACCCGACCGAGGCCATGAACAAACTGATTGCCGACGGTTATACCCACCTCGTCATTCAACCCACGAACATTATTGAAGGGATAGAGATGGAGGCCCTGCGCAAGGAGGTGAAACTGTACCAGAAAAAATTCAAGGACATCCGTTTAGGTAATGCCCTCCTTTACTCGCCCGAAGATTATCAAGCAACCGTCAAAGCGATTGCCGAAGTTCTCAAAGGAAAGGAAAAAGGGGATTGCGTCTTCGTGTGCCACGGAACCTACCACCCGGCAAACTCAACCTACGGAATGCTCGACTACGTGATGAAAGCCCAAGGACATAAGAACTACCACGTGGGAACGATCGAAGGTTACCCCACGATAGACGATGTAATTCGTGGACTCGAATCTAACAAAGCAAAAGAAGTGACATTAGTACCCTTCATGTTCGTGGCCGGAGATCATGCCAAGAATGACATCGCAGGGGACTGGAAAGACGAACTGGAAAAGAAAGGCTATAAAGTAAACGTACTACTCAAAGGGTTGGGGGAATACCCTGCCATACAGGAACTTTTCATCCAACACGTGAAATTCGCCACCAAACACCAACGGGAAGACATCACCGTGAAGAAAAAGAAATACGAGAAAACAGACGATATCGACTAACCAACCATGTTAACCAAATTATTTATCCATATCCACCGGATACTGGGGTTAATTCTCTGTATCCTGTGCTTTTCATGGTTCATATCCGGAATCGTGATGATCTACCACTCCTTTCCCCGTGTAAGCCAAGAAGATCGGTTCACTCGTGCGGAAATCCTTGATACAAATGGCTTACCTGCCATCCAAGACGCGTTACTCCGTCTCCCTGCCAAAACACCACCCCGCGGACTCACTCTGAACAACCCTTATGGAGATCCCGTATTCAGTATAAGAGGGGGACGTCAACGTATCGAGATATACGCGGACACGAATGTCGTGGCTCCCGTTATTAACTACGCTCTCTGCGAAAACCGGGCTGTTCGCTGGTGTGCCGACCGGAATATTACCCGGGTTGATACCTTACACTCCCTCGACCAGTGGATACCCCTCGCCCATTACAAGCGGGAATTTCCCATCTACAAGTTCTACTTCGACGGTCCGGAAAAATACCAGCTTTACCTCTCTTCCCGAACCGCCGACATCTTGCAGTTCACCAACTCCAACAATCGTTTCTGGGCATGGTTCGGGGCCATTCCCCATTGGGTGTATTTCACCGTTATCCGAGGTAACCAGAACTTATGGACACAATTCATGTACTGGGCATGTTATCTCGGAATGTTCATGTGTTTTACCGGATTCGTTCTCGGCATACGTTCCTACTGGCTCGCCCGCCGGAAAGGCTTTCTCCGCTCTCCGTATAAGAAACGGTTGTTCAAATGGCACCACATCACGGGTTTCTTCTTCGGTATATTCATCTTCACGTGGATACTGAGCGGTTACATGTCCATGGCCCCACTCCCCTCGTGGCTTTTCGGCAAACAGGACTCCAGCGGATTCCGCCAAAGCCTAGCCGAAAGACAAGCCCCGTCACCTGCCAGCTATGTCTTGGACTATCGAAAAGCCATCGCACTCACAGCCACGCCGGATGATCCTGTCAAAACCATCGAGTGGACCCACTACCAAGGTCTTCCCCTCTACCGTCTCCGCACGGTTAGCAAAGAAGTGACCTTGGACGCCTCCGCTGACACGATTCGCCCTTTCCGCATCACGGAAGAGATGATATTCGCTGCCGTCAAACGCCTCGCCGGAGACTCGACCACCTACTCCATCGCCAAGATGAACGAGTACGACAACTACTATATATCCCGTCGTCGTCCTCTACCGCTCCCCGTCTACAAGGTCACGTTCGACAACGAGGCGAAAGATTGTTATTACTATAACCTTGAATCTTTCCGTCCCGTTCACTACGACACCAACGGACGCCGGAAACGCTGGCTTTACCGTGGTCTTCATACTCTTGACATCAAATTTCTCGTTGAGCGTCCCGCACTATGGACCGTGGTCATTTGGACCCTTCTTCTTGGCGGAGCAATTGTCTCCTTCACGGGAATCGTACTTTCGGTGAAATACATTATCCGATTGATAAAATGTAGAATTTAGAATGGAAAAACTACCCACTCTGGCTCCCCCTTGCACAGGGGGAGAAACAAACGCGAGAAAGCATTACAATATAACAATGTAGCACATCCTCCCCCTGTGTAAGGGGGAGTTAGAGGGGGTAGTCAAAGCATTAGCCCTATGCAACTGGAATTTAAAATCTAAAATGGATTGCCGGGAGGGTGTTTGAACATGAATTTTGACACTTTCTCGTGTTTGGAGTCCACACTTTATAAACTTTACAAACTAAATAAGTAACTTTGTCACAAATAAAGTCACACGTTATGAAACACGGAAAAATATATGTTGCCGGCATCGGGCCGGGTAGCGAAGAAGACATTACCCCAGCCGTACGGACAGCCATCATGCAGTCGGACGTTGTGGTGGGTTACAAATATTACTTTAACTTCATCCGATCCATTGTCCGCCCTGAAACGGTGTGTATCGATACCGGGATGAAAAAAGAAAAAGACCGGGCAGCCCTTGCCTTCGAGTATGCAGAACAAGGACGTACAGTTTGTGTTGTCAGCTCCGGAGACGCCGGAATATACGGTATGGCACCCCTCGTTCTCGAAATGAAACGGGACAAAGCAAGTGATGTTGAGGTAGAAATCCTTCCCGGGATCAGCGCCTTTCAAAAAGGAGCCGCGTTACTGGGAGCCCCTATCGGGCATGACTTTTGCATTATCTCCCTGTCAGACTTGATGACCCCGTGGGAAAAGATCGAACGCCGGATTGAAGCTGCCGCATCCGCCGACTTCGTAACCGCTGTCTACAACCCCAAAAGCGAGGGACGCTACTGGCAACTCTATCGCTTGAAAGAATTGTTCCTCAAACACCGCCAACCGGAAACTCCCGTTGGGTACATCCGCCAAGCCGGACGTGAAGAACAAGAAATTAAGATCACGACACTACATGATTTCAACCCGGAAGAAATCGACATGTTCACGATCGTAATCATTGGAAACTCTCAGTCCTACACGTGGAATGACAAGATCATCACTCCCCGCGGTTACTACCGGGAACAATCGACCGAGAACGTCGGTATCGGACAAGAAATCATGATGCGCAGTTTCCGTACCATCGAATCCGAACTAAGGGACAAAAACATCCCCCTCGGCCGTAAATGGGCGCTGTTACACGCTATCCACACCACTGCCGACTTCGACATGGAGAACATTCTCTACACCGACAATGACGCCGTGGAAACTCTCCATACTGCCCTACACGATGGCAAGGTACGCATGATAGTAACCGACGTCACTATGGCTGCCTCCGGAATCCGCAAGGGAGCCCTCGAACGCCTCGGCATTGAAGTCAAATGCTACCTTGACGATCCTCGTGTAGTAGAAATGGCATCCCGTCTCAAAATCACCCGCACACAAGCCGGCATACGCCTTGCCGTGGAAGAACATCCCGAAGCACTCTACGTTTTCGGTAACGCCCCCACGGCCCTCATGGAACTATGCAAACTCATGCGCCAGGATAAGGCCCATCCAGTCGGTGTTATCGGTGCGCCCGTCGGTTTTGTCAACGTTCGGGAATCCAAACATATGCTGAAATCTTTCACCCGTCTGCCTAAGCTCGTTATCGAAGGGCGCAAGGGAGGTAGCAACCTAGCCGCCACCCTCGTCAACGCCATCCTTTGTTTCGATGACGCCGCGCAGCTACGACCGGGAAGAGACCTTTGAGGAATTGAAAATGGAGAATTGAAAATTGAAAATGAAAAAGACGACCCTCTTGGAAGATAAAAGTTGAATGCAGTAAATCTAGAAGGGGTGATTTAGTGGGTGGAAATCTAAAATTTAAAATCTAAAATTAGCAAGGCCCCGTGCGGCTGGAATCTAAAATTATTAAATCTAAAATGAATAACTTCACCATCATCGGTATTGACGACAAGGATCATCCCGAATTACCGGAACAAGCCCGGGCGGCCATCGTCACGCATCACATTTTTTCCGGGGGGAAAAGGCACCACGAGATCATGCGTGATTATCTGCCGGAGGATCACCTCTGGATCGATATCTCCGTTCCGCTGGATGACGTGTTCCACCAGTACGAGAACCACCCGGACATCGTTGTTTTCGCCTCCGGTGACCCTCTCTTTTTCGGTTTCGCCAACACGGTACTCAAACGTTTACCCGACGCCAAGATCACCTTGATCCCCACGTTCAACTCGTTACAGACATTGGCCCACCGCATCCTGCTCCCCTACCATGATATGCACGTCGTTTCCCTCACCGGGAGACCGTGGCACGAGTTCGACCGGGCGCTCATCGAGGGACAGGAGAAGATCGGCGTGCTTACCGACCGGGAACACACTCCGGCCACCATCGCCGAACGTATGCTCCGTTACGGGTACGACAACTACATCATGTACGTCGGCGAGGCCCTCGGCAGCGCCACCGAAACCGTCCGCATCCTCGTTCCCGATGATGCCACGGCCCTCACCTTCCGCCACCCGAACTGCCTCATTCTCCACCGCACGTACGAACGGCAACGTCATTTCGGCATCCCCGAAAGAGACTTCGAACTGCTCGACGGACGTGCCAACATGATCACGAAAGCCCCGATCCGCCTGCTCACGCTGGCACAACTGGACCTTCGTCGTTATCAAACCCTGTGGGACATCGGGTTCTGCACCGGTTCCGTCTCCATCGAGGCGAAACTCCAGTTCCCTCACCTGCACGTCGTGGCTTTCGAGCAACGCCCCGAGGGCGAACGCCTCATGGAAATCAACGCCACCCGTTTCGGAACGCCCGGCATCATCACCCGCATCGGAGACTTTTTGCAGGCTGAACTAGACGACCTTCCCGTCCCCGACGCCGTATTCATCGGCGGGCATGGCGGTCACATGGATCAAATCGTCCGGAAAATCAGCGAACACCTGCTCCCGAACGGAATTATCGTCTTCAATTCCGTCTCCAAACAAAGCCAGGAATTATTCGCCGAAACTGTGAAACAACACGGGTTTACCCTCGTCAGCACCCAACACGTGGCCATTGACGACCACAACCCCATAGTAATCATGAAAGCACAAAGAATATAATCCCATGAAAAAAATAGCCATCATCATAGCATCTCATCAAGGAGTGGCTCCGGCCCTTATCATACACCGGGAACTTCCCGAAACAGAACTATTCTACGCGGGCGAAGGACAGGAAAATCCCTGTACCTCCATCGACTCGATCCCGGCCTTTGTCGCCGCCAATTTTACCCGTTATGAAGCTCTCGTCTTCATCGGCGCTCTCGGCATCTGTGTCCGGGCCATCGCCCCCTGCATCCAATCCAAGTACACGGATCCCGCCGTCGTCAACATCGACTCCACGGGCAAACACGTTATCTCCGTCCTCTCCGGACACGTTGGAAGAGCCAACGAACTTACCCGCAGGCTTGCCTCCATACTTGGGGCATTCCCCGTCATCACGACCCAAAGCGACAACAACGATCTTTGGGCTCTTGACACCATTCATGAAAGATTCGAGGGGTGGGAGGCAGAACCCGTCGGGCCGATGAATGAAATCATCTACAAGTTCGTCAACCGTCGCCCCGTGGCCCTACTCCTAGACGTCCAAGATAGCGGAACCAGAAACCTTGAACGTACGGCACCGCCTCACGTCGACATTTACAATTCCTTTCAGGAAATAGACCAGAATCGTTACGAGGCCCTGATCATCGTCAGTCCCTTCATCTACCCCGTCACAATCCCAACCCTCTACTATCGCCCACACGTGCTTTCTCTAGGTTTTGGGTGTCGGGAGAACTGTGACCCGTCGGGTATACGGGAATACATCACCGCACGTCTCATCGAGGCAGGCATCTCACCCACCAGCCTTACCAACCTCGCAACAATTGACATCAAAAAGGATGAACCTGTTGTCGACCTTCTTACACACAGTTTAAGACTTTCAATGGACTCGTACTCGCCCGACGAACTCCGGGACATCAACGTTCCCAACCCCTCGGAGAAAGTACGTGAAGTAACTTCTTCCCCCAGCGTCGCCGAGGCTGCTGCCCTAAAATCTACCGGGAACACCCGACTGCTCCTTGAAAAACAGAAAGGTAAACTCAGCGAGGGCAATGACTTTACCTTTGCCGTTGCCATGAATCGCACTGCCGAACGCCGGGGATTCATCGAGATCGTCGGAGCCGGCCCCGGGGACCCGGAACTGATCTCCGTTAAAGGCAAGCACTTCCTCGAACAAGCCGATCTCATCCTCTACGCCGGCAGTCTCGTCCCCGTGGAACTCACGTACTACGCCAAGCCCGGAGCAACGGTTCGCAGTTCTGCTTCCATGACTTTGGAGGAACAATTCACTTTGATGAAAGAATTTTACGACAAGGGACTTTTCATCGTCCGTCTCCACACCGGAGATCCCTGCATATACGGAGCAATACAGGAGCAAATGGCATTCTTCGACGAATACGGGATGGATTACCACATCACACCGGGGATATCCTCCTTCCTCGCTGCCGCCGCCGCCTTGCAGTCACAGTTCACCATCCCCGAAAAAGTGCAGACCATCATCCTCACCCGCGGAGAAGGCCGTACCCCCATGCCGGAAAAAGAGAAGTTACACTTGCTCGCCCGTTCACAAAGCACGATGTGCATCTTCCTCAGTGCCTCTATCGTTGATCAGGTTCAATCCGAATTGATGCAGCACTACCCGCCAACCACGCCCGTTGCCGCTTGCTATCATCTCACGTGGAAAGACGAACGGATATACCGGGGAGAATTGCAAGACTTGGCGAAGATCGTGAAAGAAAACAACCTCACCCTCACCACCATGATCGTCGTGGGTGACGCCGTCGACAACCGACAAGGCCTGTCGAAACTCTATTCACACCAGTTCAAGCACCTGTTTAGAAATTGAAAATGGAGAATTGAAAATTAAAAGTTTCCCGAAACCAGTGAGTAATCCAACTCTCCCTCTGTTTATAGAGGGAGTACGGCGGAGCCGGGAGGGAGTTAAATCTACAATCGTCAAATCTAAAATTAAAACGTCATGATTCTCATTTTCGGAGGAACAACAGAAGGAAGAACAGCGGTAAAAGTACTTGACGAGGCAGGTAGCCCCTACTACTATTCCACCCGTGGTAATGCCCAGCAAATCGAATGTAAGCATGGAACACGGGTTGCGGGAGGCATGGATTGTGACGCCATGACGGAATTCTGCTCGACACACAACATACGCCTCATCATCGATGCCGCCCATCCTTTCGCCTCCTTGCTCCACACCACCGTGGCCACCGTCTCCGAACAACTGGATCTGCCCGTCATACGCCTCGAACGTCGTTACCCGCCACGGGACGAATCGCTCGTGTGGTGTGACACCTTCGATGACGCCATTGATTACCTCGAATCTCACGAAATACGTGATCTGTTGGCCCTTTCCGGGGTCCAGACCATAACCAAACTACAACGTTACTGGAAAAAACACCCCTGCCATTTCCGTGTACTCGACCGGGACGACTCCCGGGAGATTGCCCGCCGGGCTGGATTTCCCGCGGAAAACCTCCTTTTCTGGCAGGAGGGACAGGACGAACTAACCCTGTTCCGCCAACTACGTCCCGGGGCTATCCTCACCAAAGAAAGCGGTGAATCCGGGTACTACGAGGAAAAAATCACCGCCGCCCGGCAACTGGGCATCCCGGTCATCGTCATTCGCCGCCCGTCGCTCCCCGACAGTTTCTACGTCGTGAACGGTGAGCATGGCCTGCGTTACCGAGTGGAACGCCTCCTTCCCGGTTTTTACCCTCTCCGTAGCGGGTTCACCACCGGCTCGTGTGCCACCGCCGCCACCCGTGCCGCCCTCGAAGGCCTTCTCTCTCGAATTCCACAACACTCCGCCACGATTACCCTTCCCGATGGAGAAACGGTAACCCTTCCCGTCAGCTCGTGTACTTTCACCAAGGATAGTTGCACCTGCGGGGTCATCAAAGACGCAGGCGATGATCCCGATGTCACGAATGGCTACACGGTCCTTTCCACCGTTTCCCTAACCGCCCAACCCGGCATACAATTTCTGCCCGGCGAGGGTGTTGGAACAATCACCTTACCCGGTATTGGTATTTCCGTCGGAGAACCCGCCATTAACCAGACTCCCCGCCGCATGATTACGAACGAGATAGAACAACTGCTTCACTCGCACGGGCTTCATTCCGGCGTCTCCGTCCGTATATCCGTACCGGGAGGTAGCGAACTGGCACAAAAAACATTCAACCCCAGACTAGGCATTATCGGGGGAATCTCCATCATCGGAACTTCCGGCATTGTCCGCCCCTTCTCTTCCGAGGCTTTTGTCAACTCTATCCGTAAAGAAATCCAAGTTGCACGGGCGCTCGGATGCTCCGGCATCGTAATCAACTCCGGGGCAAAAAGTGAAAATTACCTCCGTTCCCGCTTCCCCGATCTTCCGGCACAAGCGTTCATTCACTACGGTAACTACATCGGGGATACACTTCGCCTTGCCGATGAAGAAGGTATCACCCATATTACCATGGGAATCATGATTGGCAAAGCCGTTAAACTTGCCGAGGGACACCTTGACACCCACAGCCGCAACGTTGTCATGAACCGGGACTTTATCATCGCCCTCGCCGACGAAAGCCATTGCCCCCCGGCAAATATTGCCCGTGTTGCCGAAATCACTCTAGCCCGTGAACTTTGGGAACTATTCGCTGACACTCCTGCCTTCTTTACCCTGCTCGTAGATCGTTGCATGGCAGTCTGCCGCCCGTTGCTTCCCCACGCCACCCTGGAGATCATGCTGGTTCCGGAACAAGCTTAACCAATAGACGATGATCTTTCATTCTAAAACACTATCTTTGTGATAAAATTAAAACACGTGGCCTGAAACACGTTAAAACGAAAAATATGAAAAACAAATTCAAGATTACCCGGGCAGACTACCTCAAAGCGATGAGAAAAGCCCGGCGGGAAGAGGAGATACGGGAACATCTCCATCCGGTAAATATAAACCGGGTGCATACATCCCGAAAAGTATACAACCGCAAAAGAAGTAAGGCGGATCTGAATAAGGATCTGCCTTATTTTTTTATACAAAATCCCGTTACTTCAAGAATTTTTCTTTAACTGCCCTAAAAGCTCTTCAATAGTTTTTGCCTCAGCTACAACTTCTCCCTCACAACATATTCTGAACCCCGAAGTCGTCAGATCACCCGTTTCTACATATATACCCGATACCACGTTACGGTTTGCCAGAATACCATTACGCTGTAACGCTTTCCGAACCATAGCGTACTTTTGACCATGCCCCACAAGCCGAACCTGGGAAGAATATTGATTTTCCACGCGAAACAATCCCGTCTCCATATCAAAGACAATCCCTTTACGAGCGAAAAAACCGCTTAAATGTCCTTCCAGAGCCAAATCTTCCGGGGTGCCGATCGTGATACCATGCTGACGATCCATAAGCCAAATTTTATCGGCAATCTGTAAAGCTAGTTCCAAGTCATGAGTAGAAAGAAAAATAGTTTTACCCGTTTCGCGAGTCAATTGATGAAGCAATTGCATGATCTCCACCTTGCTCGGGAAATCCAAGAATGCCGTCGGTTCATCGAGAAAAATCACGGGAGTCTGCTGGGCCAATGCTTTAGCAATCATCACCTTTTGGCGTTCCCCGTCACTCAGCGTATGAACCATACGATCTGCCAGATTCTCTATCTTCACGAGAGAGATTGACCGTTCAACAATTTCCCGGTCTTCCCCGTGCAACGTACCCCAAAAACCCGTGTAGGGACTACGCCCCATCTCGATCAGTTCCCGGGCCATCATGTTCCGAACATCACATTTTTCCGTCAGCACCACCCCGATCGTTCGAGACAACTCTTTATCGGAATATGTTCCGATCTCTCGGTCCATAATATCAATTTCCCCTTCCAATTTCGGCTGAAATGCAGACAACGTACGCAACAAAGTAGACTTACCAACACCGTTCGCCCCCAGCAAACAAGTCAGTTCCCCGCTATTGATCTCCGTACAAAGACCACTTGCCACCACTTTCGTGTTGTTCTTTGCTTTGTAACCGATAGCCAAATTCTTTAACCGAATTGTCGCCTGTTTCTTATCCTCCATTATGATTTACGATTTATGATTTATGATTTCTTGGGCAATCGAAACCCCAAATCTAAAATTCAATAGCATCTTTTCGTTTCCTTTTTCCAAACAACACCGAGGCCACGACGGGAGCTCCAACCAGTGCCGTCACGGAATTCACGGGTAATGCCCCTTCAAATCCCGGCAAACGGGCAATCAAGTTACAGAGTAACGCCAACGAAGCACCGACAAGCATGGCTGTCGGCATCAGCACCCGGTGATCGGATGTCTGAAAAATAGCACGACACAAATGAGGTACTGCCAAACCTAGAAAAATAATCGGCCCGCAATACGCCGTCACGATCGCGGTCAAGACCCCGGCACAAGTGATTACCCACACACGGGCCCGGTTGATATTCAACCCCAGGTTACGAGCATAACCGTCTCCCAACATCAATAAATTCAGCGGCTTAATCAGCAAAAACGATAACGGAATGATAACCGCCATAATCGTCACGAACAACATCATCTGGTTTCCCGACACCCGAGCAAAACTTCCCAATCCCCAGATCACGTACGCCTTAATATCTTCTTCCACGCTAAAAAACTTCAATACCCCGATCACCGCGTTGGCAATGTAGCCGATCATCACCCCGATAATCAGCAAGGTCACACTACCCGCCACCTTCCGAGAGGCAAGAACGATCAATCCCATCACCGACAATGCCCCCACGACGGCCGCAATCGACAGGGCAACCTCCCCAATAAAACCGAGACGACTCAACGCCACGCCTCCCAACTGTCCGGAAAGCAGCACCACAAACGCCACGCCGAGACTCGCCCCCGAACTGATTCCCAGCACGGAGGGACCGGCCAACGGGTTGCGAAAAATCGTCTGCATCTGCAAACCGCTAATTGACAACCCGGCCCCTGCCACCAAAGCCGTCAATGCTTGTGGTAAACGGGATTTCAGTATGATATTCTGCCAAGCAACCGGATCTCCCTCCCCTCCCGTCAAGATATTCCAAACGGAAGCAAACGGGATTGACACCGATCCCAACAATAAATTCAATAACAAGAATACGATAATGGATACCGTGATCACCAAAACGAGTATCGTGTACTTTCCTCTCTTCATCAGCTCACTTCTTTAAAATATCGTAATATACCGGCTCATAATCGGGAAGGATTTCCGGGTGAAATACCTTGATCATATCCGCCAGAACAATCTCCGGCTCAGCGGGCATACTCTCGTAAAATGGTTTCTGCCTCATGTTACAATAAATCACGTGTTTCTCCTTAAATGCCTTAAAATCCGCGTAACGTTCATCTTGTGCTTTCAACGCATCATAACAATATTCCCCGGCAAAACTATTCGCTATACGCCAGTAGTCGGCACTTTCTGCCTGATTATACACGGTCTCAAAGTCAAGTGTCACGCCACCGGACCGGGGATCATCTTTCAGGAAATAATCCGCTCCCGCATCATGAAACAATTGAGCCAAAAAACTTTTACCACCCACAGCGTACCATACCCCACCCCTTAATTCCCCACTAAACACCACGGGACGACGTTGCACCTCGCCCACCATCGCTTTCAAAGAATTATAGCGTTGCTCGATACGATCAAACTCCCGGTTGGCCACATCCTCCATGCCTAACAATATCCCCACAAATTTGATCCACTCCGCCTGTCCCAGCGGGGTCATCTCTTTGTATCCCAAGTGAGGGACTAACGGAACACCTATATCTTTCACGGCATCATACCCCCCCCGTTTAAACGGAGAAATCAACATCAAGTCGGGATTAATACTCATGATGACCTCGTTATCAAAATTCCCTTCAATACCAATGCGGAGAGTTTTCCCCTCCTCCACCCTTTTCTGCATCTCCGGGTTAAACAGGAAGCGAGTGCTCGTGATTCCCACAACCCGATCCATAGCTTCCAACTTAATAAAGTTTGACAACTGCAACGAGGTCATGCAAACAGCACTCCTCACGGGCAACTGCACCACCGGCATATTCCCTGGAGTCTGTACCTTCACTCCCCTAGGAACCAAAACATATTGATAATGAGTATGACTACTTTCTTGCGGGTCTTTGATATTCAACACCATATACCCATCACGCTCTTCCAACCAAAAACCTTTAGCATATTTAATAGAAATCCGGGAAACGGTATCGATTTCCCCTTTCGCTTTTTGTTCTCCCGACGATTGCTTATGCGAAACCGATTTGCAACCAAAGAGAACGCTACAAACACATAAAAGACAAAACAAACGTACTACATTCATCTCTTTTCCTCCGAAAGTATTAATTAATTGCATCACTTGGCAGGTTTTCTGGCTTGTCATCTTTTCCCCTTCCCGGTTTCACCAGTGGTTCTACGAAAAGATCCGCCCATTCGGACGGGAAATGACTTTACAGCTGCGGGGACAGCCCCGGAATTTCACCGGATTCCCTTTTCTTCCAACATGGAAGCACCAAGACGCCTGCAAATATATAAATATTATTTTGAGGCTATTCCTTTTTTAACGACTTTTGCAACGGGAATGAGTCTGTAAAGTTAAACTAATCTAAACATGAAAGGTAAAATATCAGGAGTATCGCTAGGGCCGGGAGAACCGGAATTGATCACGTTGAAAGCATTAAAAGCTTTACAAGAAGCAGATATTATATATTGTCCGGGAACACAGACAAAATCCCGATCACGAGACATCCTGCAAGCATTACCAATCAATATGGAACGGGTGCGGCTTTTTCACGTACCCATGTCCAAGGACCGCACATTAGCAAACCAAACGTATGATAGCATTTGTACAGAAATAGCCGCCCTTGTCGCCACAGGTAAAAATATCGCAATCACAGCAGAGGGTGATTCCGGATTCTATTCTTCCGTGAATTACATGTTCGACAAACTCGCATCCATGAATCTCCCCATCACCACCATCGCAGGTGTGCCGGCATTTATTGCTGCTGGAGCTATTTCCGGACTCCACATCGTGAAACAAGAAGAAAAACTTGTTGTCCTACCGGGAATTATAACAGCAGAGGAACTAGATTCTCTACTCACTAGCGGCCACGTCGTAGTGATCATGAAGCTATCGCAATGCACAAGTGAAATACATCGTTTCATGCAGACAAACCGCCAACACGAATTCCACTATTACGAGAACGTGGGAACAATAAACGAATTACACTCAACCAATTACAAAGACATCATTCAAAAAGAATATCCTTATTTCTCCCTAATGATTATTCGTCCCGGCAAACAATTGGCATAGATATTGCGTACAAGAAGACGCAAGATGAATGATTATAAACATTTATACAGATTAATTATATGATTCAACGAATAACACGTGCTTTGTCGTTATGTATTCTTTTGTTTATCCCGTTTCATGGCATCATGGCGGAGAATCTCGTGACTAGAGATTCGTTGAATAATACAACCGACACGTTGAAGAATGGTTTCTTTCACCGTTTTTACCGCTATTTTCAACAATCGAATAAGGTAAAAGAAGAAAAGAAATTCGACTTTTCGGTTATCGGGGGACCACACTTCTCAAGTGATACAAAACTGGGACTCGGCATCGTTGCATCCGGCTTATATCGCATTGACCGTGAAGACAAATCCATCTCCCCATCGAACATTTCTCTCTATGGAGACATTACGACCACAGGATTCTACCTTTTAGGTATCCGGGGAAATACCATTTTCCCGAAAGATCGTTTCCGGGCAAACATTAACATGTACTTCTTCTCATTCCCCAGCCAATACTGGGGAATCGGTTACGACAACGCGAAGGACGAGGACCATAATACAGATTACAAGAGGCTTGAACAACAAGTGAAAGTGGAATTCCTGTACAGACTCGCCCAAAACTTGTACGCCGGGGCAAATCTCATGTTCCGAAATGTTTCCGTGAAAGACTTTGATGATATTTCATTCCTTAACGGGGAGAAAAAAAATGTTGCCTCATTCGGTCCGGGCCTAGTAATCTCCTACGATTCGAGAGATTTTATCCCGAATCCGTCAAAAGGCTTTTTTGCGCAATTCGAGCAACAATTTTTCCCTGAATTTTTGGGGAATGACCATGATTTCAAACGTACCAGCATAGATTTCAGATATTACCAAAAAATGTGGAAAGGAGCCATCTTGGCCTCCCAGATCCAAGGAATATTCAACTACGGGACCACCCCGTGGAGCATGGTGGCTCTCATGGGAGGTTCATATAGCATGAGGGGATACTACGAAGGACGATACAGGGATAACGACTTAGTTCAATTTCAAGTGGAATACCGCCAAAAAATATATAACCGCCACGGTATCGTGGTATGGGGAGGTGCGGGAAACGTGTTCCCTGACACGGACAAATTTAAATGGGACCAAACCCTACCCACGTACGGGATAGGCTATCGTTGGGAATTTAAAAACAGAGTAAACGTAAGATTAGATTATGGATTCGGTAAAGGCGTCAGCGCATTCTACTTCGGTATTAACGAAGCTTTCTAGAGGGGTTGTGAATTTCGTGAAAAAGCCAAAATTACTATTCTGGCTCTTTATCGCATTAAATTTAGTCCCGAACTTTTGTTTATTGTTCACGGAACCGCTTTCCGGATTAGGTAAACTTATCTTAGTTTTAGTACCGCTAAGTATCTACATGATCGTCTTTTCCCTGTTCAAACGGGCAGGCATCATGCAACTAATACTTATTCCCGTACTTATCCTACACGCCTTTCAACTTGTACTATTCTATCTTTTCGGGGAATCGGTAATCGCCGTCGATATGTTCTTGAACCTACCGACCACGAACGCTTCCGAAGCAGGAGAATTATTGGGAAACATATGGCCCTCCATCATTATCGAATGCGTCCTATACATTCCAGTCATCGCACTGGCATCCATTGCCGTACACCACAAGGTAAGACGCACCGCCGTATTCCGCAAACACATGATCACATGGGGCATTATCCTCTTTATCATCGGCTCCGGGCTCGTTGCTTTTGAAAAACACAGGGACAACTCTTACGAGGTAAAAACAGATATATACCCGGCAAACGTGATGTACAATTTATATTATGCTTGCATGAAATGGAACCGCAGCATGAACTATCCGATTACCTCCAAAGACTTCACATACGAAGCTTCCAGAGACTCTGTTCACCAACGTCGGGAGATATACGTGCTGGTCATCGGAGAGGCCGGAAGAGCCGAAAATTGGAACCTATGGGGATATCATCGGGAAACCAATCCGTTGTTAAAAACAGAAGATAACCTGGTATTATACAAAGATGCCCTAACCCAATCCAACACCACGCATAAAAGCGTACCCCTTATCTTATCCGCCGCCGATGCATGTCACTACGAGTACTTGTACACCCATAAAAGTATCGTGACGGCATTCAAGGAGGCCGGATTTAAAACCATATTCCTGTCAAACCAAACCCCAAACCGATCATTCACAGACTATTTCGCCGAAGAAGCAGATATTCACATCAACGTGCGCCCACAGGCAGACGGGGGATTGATCACGGTCAACAAGTTTGACGGGGAGATGCTTCCCCTGCTACAACAATACGTGGATTCATTGCAAGAAAACCTCTTTATCGTATTCCACTCCTATGGCTCGCATTTTAATTATAAAGAACGTTATCCGGAAGAATTCGCCAAGTTCCAGCCGGCAAATGCCACGGAAGTCGAATATAAAAACAAGGATCAACTGATCAATGCTTACGATAACAGTATCTTGTACACGGATTATTTCCTGCATAGCCTCATCGGGATATTAAAAAATTCGGGAGCTGATGCCACCATGATCTACTCCCCCGATCACGGAGAAGATCTATTGGACGACAATCGGAAAAGATTTTTGCACGCCTCGCCAATCCCGACTTACTACCAAATACATATCCCATTCCTGATGTGGTTCTCGGATAACTACATCGAAGCTAGACCGGAGAAATACGAAGTGGCCCGTTACAATAGTAACGCCCCGATTTCATCAAATGCTTCCATCTTCCACACCTTATTGGAGATGGCAGAAATCAACACGCCTTACTTCGATGCCTCTTATTCACTTGTCAATCCCGGATTTGCCAGAAGACCGCGTATGTACCTGGGTGACCACGATCAACCCGTGAACTACTACGAAGTCGGTTTGAAGAAACAGGATAAAGAGATGATTCTCAAGAGAGGGATGGATCATTCGATTTAATGATTTTAGATTTCAACCGCACAAACCCGTTTTTGTTGAAAATTTAACATCCCGTATACTTGTTGAAAAAATAACAAATCCCTATTGCTCAAGCAAGGCTTATTCACTACTTTTGAGGCGTTAATATAACCTAACTCATAAAAAGGTACCAAGAAAAGGTATCTGATCATTAAATCAAATTACACACAATGAAAGTAGCAGTAGTAGGAGCAACAGGATTAGTTGGAAGAAAAATGTTGCAAGTTCTGGAAGAAAGAAACTTCCCGGTAACAGAGTTAATACCGGTAGCCAGCGAGCGTTCGGTAGGCAAAGAAATCTCCTTCAAGGGGAAAAACTACAAAGTCATGGGTATGCAGGACGCAATCAACATGAAACCTCAACTTGCTATTTTCTCTGCCGGAGGAGACACTTCACTAGAATGGGCACCTCAATTCGCCTCGGCCGGTATCACCGTGGTAGACAACTCGTCTGCTTGGCGAATGGACCCGACCAAAAAACTGGTAATTCCCGAGATTAACGCAAATGTATTAACCAAAGAAGACAAAATTATCGCTAACCCAAACTGCTCTACCATACAGTTGCTGGTAGCTTTGGCTCCCCTTCATAAGAAATACGGGATCAAACGGGTTGTTGTCTCCACGTATCAATCCGTAACCGGAAGCGGCCTAAAAGGTATTAACCAGCTTGAAGGCGAACGAGAAGGTCGGGACGTGAAAAAAGCATACGCCCACCAGATTGATCGGAATTGCCTGCCCCATTGCGATTCATTCACCGACAACGGGTACACGAAAGAAGAAATGAAACTGGTTAACGAAACGTGTAAAATACTAGGAGACGACACGATAAAAGTGACCGCCACAGCCGTACGGGTTCCCGTCATGGGCGGACATTCCGAGAGTGTAAACATCGAATTTAAACAGGACTACGACCTTAACGAACTTCGGGAACTCTTAGCCCATTCGGAGGGTATTATCGTACAGGACGATCCTGCCCAGAACCTCTACCCGATGGCCATCACCGCAAACGAGAAAGACGAGGTCTTCGTGGGCCGCTTACGTCGCGATTTCTCACAACCCAACAGCCTTAACCTATGGGTTGTTTCCGACAATCTACGCAAGGGTGCCGCCACGAATGCCGTACAAATTGCAGAATACCTGAATACACACAACTTATTATAATAAAGTAGGGAATTATACACGAGTTTATTAATAAAAAGAAGTAATGGTAATCCTACCGAGAATTAGGAGAGAAGGTACCTCTTTTTCGAAGTTGATGCAGAGCCTACTCGTGGCTCATGCAGTCCGGACAGGAGAAGCACTGAATAAGCTCCGGATGAGCAACGAATAAGGGGTATCTTCTCGATTATTTTACGGTTAAATCACGTGTATTGTCCTGAAAAAAGTTTACAGTAAACTTAGTAAACCAATGTCAGAATTA